>Ga0316208_1000726_pt1 | contig 36741 bp, 48 predicted proteins | sample 3monopyrite_MG_FD_204944 | JGI IMG/M metagenome (GOLD analysis project Ga0316208, IMG submission 204944) | Microbial mat bacterial communities from mineral coupon in-situ incubated in ocean water Damariscotta River, Maine, United States -... | ecosystem: Environmental > Aquatic > Marine >...
ATTCCTGTAAATCTTTGGCATCACGAAAGGCAACCACACCTGGCGCGACATAATAATTTGCGCCAAGACCGACTCCACCCCAGATTTCAGGATTAAATAACAAGTCGCCACCAATAGCGATCGCCCCTACCGAATAATTTTGTACTTCAGCGAGATACGCCCGCGCACCAAGAGATACAATCATCGGCACCGAAACACTTTCACCCCGTACCAATAAGCCAAAATTCCCTAAATAATCACTGTCTTCGGTATAAAGTAAACCCGCTTCCATTTCTAAGCGACCAAAATCCTGACCAAAAGCTTCTGTGATATACATGAATCTCGCACTGTTGTTACCTAAAGTGATTTCAGCGTCTTGCGCGGAAGCGCTTGCACTCATAAATAACATTATTGTCAGAAATATAATACGTGGATACATAAACACCAGCCTCTATGCTAAATATTCAAAGATATAAGTTAAATTATAGCCATATTAAGCGAAAGAAATGTAAAGGTATAGGGAAATAATTAATCTAAGGCGTACTGTCTACAAAATGCTTCACTTATAAAAAAAAAGGATATAAGTAAGTAGTAATTAACCTGACAGGATAATTTTACCCTCAATATCACTTCGTCACCTGCCTCTTTAATCGCAATATCGAGTCACTACATCCTCAAGATTTTGAAGCCACTGGCTCAGTTCCTCAGCCGAATCTGCTGATGTGGAACCCGGTATACAGTCATGCCGATTATGCGCAATGAGATCCATTCTTTCAGCAACTTCCGGTTGTGCCTGAATGAAATCAAGCATAATGCCACGTTCTATACGCAGTAAATAAACACGGTCGATGGCAGCGACGGTAGCAGCACGTGGAGCCCCTGTTAATACAGACCATTCACCAAAATAGTCACCCGGATGGATCAAGGCAAGGTTAATATTACTGCTACCTACAAGGTGCGAAACGCGCGCAGTCCCCCGGATCATAATATAAAAATAATCACCGCTTTCCCCCTCATTTATAATAACCTGGTTTGGGGAAATACCGATAATCGAAGCGGCATCAATAAGCGGTTGAAGAGTCTCCTTATCAAGCTGGCGAAATAAATCAACACCACGCAGAGCATTTTCACTTACCCGGCTTTTATATCGCTCGAGAATCTCAGCATATAGTTCACTGCGACCGGCAATCACTTTTTCAAATACTGCGCCGGGAATAACTAAAAACACACTGGGTTTAGTGACGATAACATTCGAAATACGAACAGGTTCAAATAAGGCAGCGATTTCACCAAACACTTCGCCGCGTTTTAAATGCGACAAAACAACTTTGCTATCACCACTGCCTTCACTAATTTCTACTTCACCAATAATAATGATAAAGACGCGACGATCATTATCACCTTGCTTACAAAGAACCTCCTTCTCTACCGCAGAATGAACAATGCCATAATCAATAAAAGTTTGCTTTTCTTCTGTCGTTAAAAAATCACCAAACGCGGGGTGATTTTCAATTGCGTTTTCTATGACATCATGGATATCATCTTTTTTATTCATTCCACTACTTCCTGTTTAACCAAGGGAGAAACACAGTGTAGATACTGCGTTAAATAATAAATCAGATATAAGTCACAAAACAATTAAATCAATCTCTTATAAAAAACACTTCATCTATTTCCCTGCTTTAAGCTATTATAAGTAACTTACTCATAACTGAAAAAATCACACTCATGCTTAAAAAAATTCTCTTTTTATTATGTCTTATTCACTCGCCTCTTGCTTTTTCGACGGCATCTTTTCTGGTTGATATAGACTGGTTAGAAAAAAACCTGCATAACCCCGCTATTCGTCTTATTGATATGTCAGACAATACCCAGTTTCAACGATTCCATATTCCAACTTCAACACACCTGCCCTATGCTGCGATTAATAAACGCACTAAACAGGGCGTCAGTTTGAGCGTCGGTAAACAACAAATAATTAACATTCTTGGTATGCTCGGCATACAGGCACATCATCATGTTGTTATTTATGATGATATGGGTGGACTCCACGCCAGCCGGCTTTTTTGGGAACTTGAAAAAATAGGGCACAAAAAAATATCTTTAGTCAATGGCGGTTTGGTTAAATGGATCCTTGATGGAAAACGTGTCACCGCAGAAGTAGAAAAGGTGAAACGCGTCCAATATAAAAACAATACAAGCGGGCGAAACAACACTGTTACAGCAGAAGAAATTCTGGGCAGTCAATTTGACAACAAAAATATTTTATTAGATGTACGCAGTAAAGAAGAATATGTTGGACACCCTCGTTACCCAAGAAGCGGGCATATTCCAAATGCAAAATGGTGGGAATGGCAACAGGCAGTTAACTTTGAAAAAGCTTTTCAAATACAAAAACAGGCCAGATTAAAAAAGCAATTAAAAGAACTTGGTATCTCAAAGCCAGAAACCCCCATTACACTTTATTGTCAGTCGGCACATCGTGCATCACACAGTTATTTTACCTTACGGAATTTAGGTTTTAATAATGTCAAAATATTCGATGGCTCAATGTCAGAATACAGCAAGATAAAAACGGCACCATTAACAAAAGGGATAAACCCCTAACCTAAATTCGAGACAAAAAAAAACCTTCCTCAGCGCTCAACGGGGGAAGGCTCAAACCACTTTTGGGGTTGAAAAGACAGTTTATTTGAAACTTCGGTCTTACCTGTTAAATCTAGTTAGCAGGTGGACGTCTTTCAAGTTTTTTAGTCCTTTTTGTGAAAAATAGTTGAGATAAATATTTTTAATGCTCTGCCTCCGAATAACCAGCCTATTCCCCACATTTTTTACAGTTCAATTCTGAGCCCAGATACTGCACCCGCCCTGCTGCTGTCTCAACCCAGGGGCGATTAAACCAGGGTGGCTGGTGTCGAACGTGGCGTGTATGGCCACAACTTAACCTGGCAAACCAATCACCTTCTTCATCTTTGTCAAAACTGACTATTTTTTGCTTCAAGCTCAGCCCGCCTAATCACGAAAATTATCGTACTGCAACGGTAATTCCAGTTCCTCGGCTTTAAGCATGGCGATCGTCTGTTGTAAATCATCTCTTTTTTTACCGCTCACCCTGACTTTTTCACCTTGAATCGCGGCCTGAACCTTAAGTTTTTTAGCTTTAATCAATTTGACAATTTTTCGTGAAAGCTCGCTATCAAGTCCTTGTTTAATTGTGACTTTTTGTTTGACCTGCTTACCCAGCTTAGTCGCATCATCAATATCCAAACATGAAATATCTATCCCCCTGCGATGAAGCTTGTTTTGTAAAATATCTAACATTTGCTGTAGTTGAATATCAGCATCAGCAGTCAGGGTAATAACATCGTCCGCACGTTCAAAACTTGCCTCTACACCTCGAAAATCAAAGCGCGTGCTGAGCTCTCGCTTTGCCTGATCCAGTGCGTTCGTCACTTCATGTAAATCAACTTCTGAAACTACATCAAAAGATGGCATCGAAACTCTCCTATTAATTGTGCCTGCATAGCAAGTTAATCGCTGTCAGGCATGGAATATGCTTAAAACCTATTATCCGATGAATATCACACTTTGTGAATTAAAACGGAAAAGCGGACAAAAATGAGTCCTGATTCAGGGTTTATTCAGTTTCAAGTAACTAAGATGATGGCAAAACAGGTATTAATATGAAAACATTAATCACAACCTTATCCATTTTAGCAGTCGCAGTCAGCCTCTCAGGCTGTAATGCAATCGCGCCAACTAATCACGTTGCCGCAGCCTGTGAACAAGGCATAGAAAGCCTTAACCTACGGTTAAGTGCTCGTAATCACCATATACATCAGGCAAACTTAAGCCGTGCTAACTCCTTATTTGAAGCGGCACAAATACAACAACAATTTGCGGAATATCCTGGTTGTGTTGAAAAAGTAAAGCGAGCAAAAGACTATTTAAGTGGACAACAGGCGGCAATTATTAGCCGTTTATAAAAAATTTACAGTAAGCTCCTTTTTTTAGCAGGACGTTGACACGCGATATTCTTTGTAACCAGACTGGCCATATTGTGATTTTTCACCGGGGACAACGGGATGTCGGCGCGTAAACTCTTTAAAACCGTTCGTGTATTTGTTCTATTGATGATCCTGCTCGGTGTTGCAGCGGGCAGCTGGCTCACCAGTAAAAGAAGCACCGAATGGAACTCCCCACTATGGGTCGCTATTTATCCCATTAACGCAGATAACAGCTCTGCTTCCCAGTATTATATTGATAACTTGAGTCTCGATGATTTCAAATCCATCGAAGCCTTCATTGCCGAAGAAGCGGGTGAATTTAACCTCACATTAAAAAAGCCCTTTTCAGTAAAACTCGCTCCCCAAGTAAAAAGCCTCCCGCCCGCCCCGCCCGCATCGGGGACAACATGGGAAATTATGTTGTGGAGTCTAAAGCTGCGATATTGGGCCTACCAGGAAAATACGTTTCAGGGCCCGGCACCGCATATTCGGATATTTGTGAAATATTTTGATGCTCAAGATCAACAACCACTCGCACATTCTCTCGGTTTACAACAGGGCATGTTGGGTATCGTCAATGCCTTTGCATCACGAAAAATGACACCCTCAAATTCGGTGATCATTACCCATGAAATATTACATACCCTGGGTGCCAGCGATAAATATGATCTCAGTACCAACCAACCGAAATACCCTGCCGGGTATGCAGAAGTAGAACGTAATCCTCTCTACCCGCAAGAATTAGCAGAAATAATGGGGGGAAGAATTCCGATAAACGAAGAGCACTCCATCATTCCTCGTGGCTTGCACCAGGTCATTATTGGCCCGGAAACGGCACGTGAAATTCACTGGTTAAAGTAAAAATAACACTAATGGCAACTTATCATAACGGACAGATTTTATGTTTATGTCATCGATGCCACAACATGAATACGTGGCGATATTAACGCTGGACTCAACTCAAACCTGAATACGCATCAATGTGCGTGAATAATAATTCTGCTAGACAGGAATCCTAACTAAAAAATGTATTGTTTATCAAAACCCTATATCGCTTCATTATTTATAATATTACTTGATCCAGATCAAATGTTGTATTCCACTTTTAATCCATATTGAAGGCGAATCAAAAAAGGGAAAAGATAGAATATGATAAGCAAAAATCCGAAAATTATTAATATTATGAATAACAACTGGTACGTTGAGACCCAAACAGGACTTGATGGCCCCTTTAAAACTGAAAAAGAAGCAAGTTGTTTTCTAGAGCATGCAAAAACTCGCAACTCTGCCCGACTCGCTTTTGCAGGCTTACAATTCACAGCCGAAGAAAAGAAACACGCATAACGTGAATTGTAAACTCTATAATGCCAGACAAGAATACTTGAATTTTTAAACAATGTTTATGCTTCGTTGCCTCCCCATGTTGATAGGTCAAAGCAGTCTATGATGAGTAAAAATCCTCAAATCATTTATGTCTGAACAAAAAATGGTATATCGAAATACAGACAGGACTTGATGGTCCCTTCGAGTCAAAGCAAGCCGCAGCCTTCGGACTGGATAAAGTGAAACAAGATATTACCACCCCACTTAAATTTTCGGGGTTACAATTTACACCTAAAGATTAACTTTTATTCTTTAGGCTGCGTATTTTTCATTGATGAGCGAGTTGAAAACTGTTCAAACCAGCTTGTTAAAGCAGGACGCTTCTCTCGCCAATCTTCATCCGCAAGTCTAAAATCCAACCAGCCTAAAGTACAGGCAATACAAATCAGTCCAATATTTAATTCCATTTCTGACCACTCGGAAATTGAGCTTTCCAAATAATCCAACGCGCGTTCAATGGATTTTTTTTGTAGCGAATCCCAGTCTTTAGACTGTAATGCCATATCGCGTTTACGTTCGAGAAAACGCGCAATACCTGATTCCAAAATACCATCACCAAGCGCCTGCAAGCTTAACGCTTTCCAGTGAGTATCTCCCTCAGGTGGAATTAATTTTTTGCCTCCGTGCAATGAATCCAGGTATTCACAAATTACCGATGAGTCATAAAGAATCATGCCATCATCCGTTATTAGTGTCGGGATTTTAGACAGGGGGTTTTCAGCAGTTAAAAGTTCTTCTGCTTGCCACGGATTTGTTTTAACCCACTCAATTTGCGTGTCCAAACCGACTTCAGCAGCAAACACATTCACTTTACGCACAAAAGGCGAAGTTGAAGAATAATATAATTTCATCATGACTCAATATCCTTATCTGAATTTTCAGGTTTGCCTTGCGGCCAATCTGAAAAGGGATAAGGATGTTGCTCACTGTTAAACGTTAGAAAGGTCAAAATCTGATAAAGATAGGTACTTAAACTTTGTCCTAACGTCACGAGCTTTTCATTTGTTGTCCCCGTGAATAGTGAAAGCACAAATTGAAAAGCAATTACCGCAAATATGATGACTTTTGCAACACTATAAAAAATGAGAAACAACAGCATATACAAACCCCGAAGCCACGTTTTTCGCTCGCTAAGATTCTGTTTAATATCATCACTCATCATTTTTTCCTTTTATTGTTTACGCGTAAACACCCAATTATCCCCTTTTGATAATTTTTTATTGAATTTATAGCCTTCTTCATTAAATAATTTTAAATCTTCCGGGTTACTTAATTTGTTCTGAATAATATAACGGCTCAGCAAGCCCCGCGCTTTCTTAGCATAAATACCAATCATTTTATATTCGCCATTTTTAAACTCCTTAAATGCAGGCGTAATAATCCGGGCATTTAACTCTTTTGGCTTAACCGATTTAAAATATTCATTCGATGCTAAGTTAATTAATGTGTCCGATTTAATTTTTTTCAACTGCTTATTCAGGCCTTCGGTAATATCCGAACCCCAAAATTCATAAAGGTTCTTGCCCTCATCTGTTTTTAACCGGGTTCCCATTTCAAGACGATAAGGTTGCATTAAATCAAGTGGCCGCAATAAACCATATAAACCGGAAAGCACACGTAAATGTTTTTGTGCAAATTTAAAATCATCGGCTTTAAAAGACTCTGCATCTAAACCGGAATAAACATCACCTTTAAAAGCCAGTATTGCCTGTTTAGCATTTTTCTCAGTAAAGGGCGTTTTCCAGGACTCATACCTGTCGAAGTTCAGGTCCGCAATTTTCGCACTGACCTTCATCAAGTCAGAAATATCCAGCGAAGAAAAATTTCTTAAGCGGCTAATTAAACGTTGGGAATGGTCCAGGTAATCTGGCGTCGTAAACACCTTAGTCTTTGGTGTGGTTTCATAATCGAGAGTTTTAGCGGGAGAAATTACAATTAACATCATTAATCACATTTTATAAGTTATGGGAAAAAGAATTATACTAAATTAAAGTCACCAGGCTATCTATCAGCACTTATTTTTTTATATTACCCCGACCAGAAAGGAGGCTTTGCATATTTTGACTAAATGACAAAGTATTATATTCTGCGCGCAATTCTTTTAAGCAATTACGACACAGGCAATCATCGTACTCCTTACTGCTATATTCCAGCTGTTCCGCCGTCATCGCTACAGTGGAACACTGGCACAATAAAATAGAACCCGTTTTACATTCAAATGAACCGGAACAACGGGGACATTTTTTATTTTCATGTTGTGGCATAATAATGTTCTCTTTAATTCGCCAAACGTTTAGCCAGCTCATTCGCACAGGCTTTAATTTCTTTTTTATCTGCTTCTTTAATTTCCTCGATCCTACCAGGTAAAAGATAATTCACCTTATTCACTAAACTTTGCAGCTGTTCATCTGAAACGGTGCCCGCCTTAGCATTTTGATATTTTACACACATTTCTTTATAAGCATTGAAATCGACATTTTTCAATGAAAACTCATCGCCATACATAAAGTAAAGCGCAACAGCGATAACAACTAAAAAAGCGGTAGGATAATGTTTTTTTTCCAAAGCTTGCATCCTTAAATTAAACGGAATTTTACCATGATTAGGCCAGTTTAAACCTTATCAATAACATTAAATATTTATTTATCACAAAAAATAAAAAAGGCAGCCGAAGCTGCCTTTGAATAGTTACTTTTGACTCAGATCCTTTAAAGAATCTTTTTATTGTTATGTTCTCTCCCCCAATAACCTGCGCATGATACTACTAAAAATTATTCCAATAGTGAAGGGAAATTTATAATTATTATCGCTTGACCACTTTCTTATGGAAGCACATTAAAAATCAAAATATTATTAGTATGTTCTAATAAACTTTAGAACTTATCTATGCTTACTAATTATATCGCCATACATGTTCCGATTATCTTTAAATCCTCATTAAAATTTTTTCCATAGCAAGCCGGGATTTAGGCAGTTTGGCATTAGCATCCTCGGCATGGTGATAACCTATTGCCAAAGCAACATCGCAACAATACCCACCCAGTTCTTTTTTAAATTCTTCATTCACCAGCTCAGTGTCAATTCCTTCGATTGGCGTTGAATCAATTTTTAGGCGCGCTAAAGTATGCAAAGTATTGCCCAAAGCCAGATAGGTTTGCGCTTTTGTCCAACACGCCGTATTACCGGTTTCATCGGTATTTGCCTCCGCGAAAGTAAAAGCGGCAAAGGCAGCTTCACGGTTCTCAGGTTTAACTCGCCCATCTTTAATATATTGATCAACAACCTCAGCGTAGTCATTTCGCGTATAACACGGGTTATATGCAAACAGGATGATTTGCGAACTTTCAAAAACATGCGGCTGATTGTAGACATGTTTATTAGCAAATGTTTTATGCATACGTTCCCTTGCCCCTTTACTGTCAATCACCACAAATTTCCAGGGTTGAGAATTAATTGATGAAGCCGACAGGCGCATTGTTGCAAAAATAATTGCTAAGTCTTCTTCCGATACTTTTTTACTCGCGTCATATTTTTTCGTGGTTTTTCGCCACAGAAGATCATCAATCACAGGATGTCTCATTACAGCCTCTTGAATTTTTAAAGCAATCGTTAGAATACGTTATTTAATGTCTGTTCTATTTGTTTATTTTTATTTAAAATTTTAACTTTTCATTTAATTACTGGCAATATTATCTGGCCTGCATAATAACTAACTATTTTCCTGAATACGTGCGAACAGCTCATCAAATTTTTCCACATAATAATGTGGTGTTGTCTGCCCGGGACTACTGTGATTCTCTTTATTTATCCCGTAATCTAAGCCTTTCTCTGTTAAAACTTTGTATTTTTTTATTTTACCTTCATACTTTGAACTTGGGCGTTCTTTTTCTTCAAGTAGTCCTATCCCCACTAAAATTTTATTAGATTTAACGACCGATATATCAGCATTTTTTTTCTTTAAAAGATTTGTCATTGAGTCAGTTTTCATTTCAGGATGCCCGGTAAAGGATAAATAAAAATATATTATTTATTTTCAGAAAACGTTCATTTCTATGATGTGATCCAACCGAATCAAAAAAACATCAGTCTTCCCATGTTTTTTTGCAACTAAATATTCTGCCTTATTCTTTATTTGAATATCTACAGGGCTAATATCAGTTTCTGTAACAATGCCTTCTTTGTTACGCCATGTTAAAAAAAGTTTATTTTTATGCATTATGGCCAGTTCATACTGGCTATGAAGATCACATGAAATAGCCTGATAAGGTATGTCTGATTTAATTTCATTCATGCCAGTAATATATTATAAAAAATCAGTGACTAACACTCCTTTTCATTTTTATCCCGGCTATTATTTTTTTCAGTCCGTCTTTTTAGGAAACCAGAACGGTTTGGTCATTACACAAGATATCCAAACTACCGCCATGTAAATAAGGCTGCCAATTGCGAGAATATTATAAATCGAGTCAGCAGCTTTGCGCTCCTCTAAAGTGGTATATTCACCCGTGATTATCATGAAAACTGATACAGCCAGAACAATAAGTGCGGCAAGGATATTTAAACGTAAAACGCGACGACGCAGCAAGGCTTTGTTTTTATTCAAAATTTTCATAGAAGGCTCCAAAATTAATGTATCATTACATACTAATCTAAGGATTAGCGCCTTAAATGTCATTGACCTGGATCAAATTTAAGTTGTTTTAGTCAATTAAAGAATAGTTTATTGTGTGCTTCATCTGGCAACCGGGTACGCCAGCGGTCATTATATGACGGAACCCCGTTTTAATTATGAGCAAGATACTCAATCAGCCGTTCTATTTGTTGTTTGCAACAAGCACTGCCCATAGTCGCATAAGTTTGTTTTTTAACTTCTCCCACAGTAGTCGCCCCACTTACAATGGCGTTAATAATATCCATCTTCGGCACCTCATTACAGACACAGAGATTTTTGTCTAAATTTTTTTTAAGAATCGCGGGGAGTTTATCTAGGGGATTTGTAACAGGATTTCTTTTATTCAACTATTTCCTCAGCTTTACCTAACTTAATCGAATTTAAAAGCACTAACTTATCAAAAAATACCGTTTCCCTGGTAGTGATATTACGCGCTTCCCATCTTTCACCATCATCCGCAATTATTTCAATTTTCATCCCAGAAATGACAAATTTTTTACCCTTTTTAATTTCCATATTTTATCATCAATAAATCTATTCATTCTCACCAAAAATATCATCAGGTATTAATGTATAAAAATAGGGCACATAGGTTAAAACGGTGCCTTGAAGTATACCAAGGTTTCTCCAAATCTCCGTAAGTTGAGCTATAAGCGTTTCACTTTGAGGATCTTTTTTTAGCTCTTCCAGTGTGGATATTAAAGGTTTTATACTTTCTTCTCTGGCGTATTCATTTAGCATCTGGATTGCGTTATCTATATTAGCTAGATCATTATTCATATTTCATTTTATCCGTTTATACTCTTAATGCATTTTTCTGCTTTAATAATTTTAAAAGCTCTGACTACATTTATTTATGCATAAGTCACATCAATATTTTCACTTCTGATCACATCGTTTGCCGTGAGACCGATAAATCCAGAAAGGTCGTTATTCATGTTTATGTTTGGCAACTCATAGCCTATGTTTGCATGTTCTTCTTGCCAAAGCATCCACAGTCTATCGATTTGTGCATGGTGTAAAAAAAACAGGGGGTCATTGGCTGAGCTGGATGCAGATTTCATATCACCCCCAGTCCAGCCATGAATTCTGGCATGGATGTCCCATGACTGTACATTCATATCCGCAAAATTAGTCGCCTCCAGAATTCTATCTGTTGCTTTTTTATGCCGCGTTGCAATTTTTATAATACGGCGGGTAATTCCCATCCAGGAGCGTCGTCTTAATTCTTTTGGTATTCGACCACGCTCGGTCCAATTCCAGTAAGGAAGAGCAACACGATTATCTGCTTCTTGTAAACGTATTTCAAACTGATGTAAATAACCACGATGCCATGCTAAATAAAGGTTATTAGTCGCACCATGTTCACCATATGTTTGGTGAAAACTTTCCCATTCACTCCAACCATCGGTAGACGTATCTTCCTTAACCTCCTGCATGGCACAAATAAGACGTTCCCATTCTCTATCGCTCAAATCACGCGAATCCTTCCTAATCGGCATTGTTAATCTCCATATATTAATAAAATCAGATTAAAACTAATTCAATTAAACAAAATAATCTTTACACTGAGTCTGAATATCGTACCATATTACATTACTCTGAAATTAGTTAAATTCAGCACATTAATTTAAGGTGGCATAATGGACACGGATAATTTAATTGAAACAAGCATACAATTCGGAATTGACTATGGCATAAATATCATTCTGGCAATTCTGACTTATATTATTGGTAGATGGATCGCCAAATTATTAAAAAATACTTTAATTAAATTTATGCAACGCTCCAATACAGATCCATTATTAATTACATTCTTATCAAATCTTGCCTATGCAGCAATACTTGTTTTTGTCATTATTTCTGCATTAGGCCAACTCGGTATCCAAACCACTTCTTTTATAGCAATACTCGGTGCTGCAGGTCTTGCAATTGGCTTGGCATTACAAGGGTCTTTATCTAATTTTGCGGCAGGTGTATTAATGATCATTTTCCGCCCTTTCACAGTAGGAGATTTTATTGAAGCGGCAGGTGTATCGGGTGTGGTTGAAGGTATTGATATATTCACAACACGCATTCGTACCGGTGATAACAAATCAATATTTGTACCCAATGGCGGCATTATGGGTGGCAACATTGTTAATTACTCAGCAAAAGAAACCCGTCGTATCGATTTAGTCATTGGTATTGGCTATGATGCGGACATTAAAAAAGCAAAAGATATTTTAATGGAAATAGTCAATTCAGATGAACGTATATTAAAAGATCCAGCTGTGACTGTTGGTGTAGCAGAATTAGCAGAAAGCAGCGTAAATATTGCTTTACGTCCATGGGTGAAAAGTTCAGATTACGGCAGTGTTTTGTTTGCGCTAAATGAAATGATCAAATTACGGTTTGATGAAGCTTCCATAAGTATTCCCTTCCCACAACGTGACATTCATATTATTAACAATGACTAAAGTGCAATTAAATTTTTAAACGTAACTGAGAGATAGATGAAAAAACATATATCAGCAATTATGCTTGCCTTACCTGTACTGGTAAGTGCGGCAGATAAACCTGTCAACAACGAATGGAAAGGTGAAGGTGAATTAGGCTTCACGCAAACATCCGGTAACACAAAAGCTGAAAGCCTTAACGCAAAACTTGGTGTTGAAAAGAAACAAAAAAAATGGAAACATAAAGCGGCTTTAGAAAGCTTACAATCTTCCGCTGATGGAACTGAGAGTGCCAACCGTATAGTTGTAACTGCACGAACAGAGTATAAAATCAGTAAAAAAATCTACACCTTTGCCGGGCTTCGTTACGAGAAAGACAAATTTAGTGGTTATGATCATCAATCATCACTTTCACTGGGTATTGGTAAAGAGTTTATTAACAATGACAGCCATGAACTGGATGCTTCACTCGGTTTAGGTTATCGACAGGTAAAAGACGCTGCAACATCAAATGTTTCAGGCGGTGGAATTGTTACGTCCAATGTAAATTATCTATATAAGATTAGTCCGCATGCAAGCTTTAGAGAAAAAATCCTGATTGAATCCGGTGACACCAACACATACGTAGAATCTGAAACTTCATTAAAAATGAAGATCAATGGAAACCTTTCCTCTAAAATAGCCTATACCGTAAAACAAAACTCAAGCGTCCCAGCAGGAACTAAAAAAACCGATACGGTAACAACAGTCGCATTGGTATATGGTTTTTAAGAACATAGTAGCAATTTAGCCAAAAGTGTATGAACAAGGTAACAGTATCCACCTTGCAAATAAAACGGACAGCTAATCAAAAGCTGTCTTCTGATCCCATTTAGCCGTTTCACTCACGACTTGCAGACCAATCATAAGAACTGGAAAAGTGCTCAACTAAAAAATCTATAAACATGCGTACCTTCGGTGGAATAAAGCGTTGGTACGGATGAACAGCGTGCAGTGTAGATGTTGCTGGAAATGGGGGGAATTCAGATAAAAGCTCAACTAAATCACCTCGATCAATCGCTGGTCCAAGTATCCACTCTGGTGAAAGTATCAGACCTTGCCCATGCTGTGCTGCGGTAAGCAACATGTTTCCACTGTTGGCTGCAAAATTTCCTGAGGCTCTAACATCTATCAATTTGTCACCGTCACTAAACTTCCAAAGGTTATAACCAGGGTTCCGGCGCAAAGTAAGACAACGATGCTTTTCAATATCCAGAGGGTGAGTCAGTTTTGGAGCGCGGGCAAGATATTGCTTGCTTGCACATAAACATCGTTTTACTTCGGTTATTTTTCGTGCGTGCAAGGTTGAATCTGATAGTTCCCCTGCACGAATGGCAATATCAAAATCTTCAGCGATTAAATCTACTTCACGATCTGAAGAAGATAAATTAAAACTTACATCAGGCCAACGCTCCTGAAATACAACAGTAGCGACGACTAAATGTTGCTCAAGACTGGCTGGCATACTCACACGTACAAGACCGGAGGGCTTATCCTGAAGTTCCGCTGAAAGTACCCGAACTTCTTCTAAATCAAGAAGGATATTTTTCGTACGTTCATGAAAAAATTTTCCAACTTCAGTGAGATTCAACGTCCGGGTTGTGCGATGAAATAGCGTTACACCTACCCAGCTTTCTAGATCTGCAATTCGTCGTGAAACTGATGAGGGAGCAAGATTTGATTGTCTGCCCGTCTCAGAAAAAGAGCCCGTTTCGACTACTTTATTAAACAATGTAATTGCGCCAAGTTGATCCACTGATGTACTCCCTGATCCTGTTGTAAATTCTATTTTTGCATAAAACGCAATAATATTTTACCTTTTTTTGGTCTAATCACAAGAATCAAGCATTGATATAGTCTCCGCGAAATAACTGAAACTCAAAATAACAGGAGATTTAAATGAGCCTACAAACAGAAAACAAAATACTTACTGCCATTGTGACTGGCGCCTCAACAGGTATTGGTTACGCAATTACCCGGCGTTTTTTAGATGAAGGCATCAATGTGATTATGAACGCACGCACTAAAACTGATCTGGTTGCCGCATATGAAAAACTGGGGTCGCCCAGTAATGCCAGCTATGTAGCTGGGGATGTAGCAAAAAAAGAAACCTCAATAAAACTTGTTACTAAGGCCATCGAAGAGTTTGGTGGTGTTGATATAGTGATAAATAATGCAGGCGTTTTTAACCCAAAACCATTTCTTGAAACCGAAGAAGCAGACCTGGATCGTTTTTACTCAATCAACTTTAAGGGTGCCTATTTTACTACACAAGCAGCAGTGCCCGAGCTAATAAAAAATGGCGGAGGTAGTATCGTCAATATTGGTACAACACTTCTTGAAAATGCAATTTCAGGTTTTCCTGCATCAGGCGCTGTCGCAAGTAAAGCCGCTCTTCATAGCCTGACTGAACAACTAGCCGCCGAGTTTGGCAAGGAAAATATTCGGGTTTCTACCATAGCAACCGGCATTATTGATACCCCTTTGCACGCCAAGCAAGGCATAGATGAAGCAAACAGTCTTGCCGGCTTACATCTTTTGAACCGGATCGGAAAACCAGAAGATATGGCGGATGCTGTTGCCATGCTGGTGAACAATGACTTTATTACTGGTACGACATTGCGTGTCGATGGCGGCCATTCGGCCGGACACAGTTTCGGTTAAACAGAAACTTTAAACGCTAAATAAAAGGAGATAAAAAATGCCCTATATCAATATTCAGGTTACTGATGAAGGTGTCACCCGAGATCAGAAAAAACGGCTTATCCGCGAAAGTACAAAATTACTTCAAGATATTCTTGGCAAGGATCCAAAAACAACTTTTGTCGTGATCGAAGAAATCTCTACAGATAATTGGGGCCTGGCAGGAGAACTTGTGACCGACATCCGCGCAAGAGCGGCAACAATATAAGTGACACCACTAATATGTTGATCACTATTTTTTACAAATACAAAAACCATATAAGGATTATAAACATGACTATACAACAAACAACTGAGCAACAAACAAAAATAGAAGAAGATCATAAAACTATCGAAGAGCTATTGCATAATTACTTTAATGGGCTCTATGAGGGAGACATCGAAAAACTACGTAATATTTTTCACGACGATGCATGGCTTAAAGGAAATAATTTTCGTAAGTCTCGCGATGAATGGTTAGAAGCAGTAGCGAACCGCCCGATACCAAAGAAGGAGGGAATGAATTATGCCTTTAAAGTGTTATCGCTGGACATCGAAGGAGATCAAGCCATGGCAAAAGTTGACGTACCTCTTTTAGCCGCACACTTCATCGATTTTCTTGGTCTTTTAAAGGAAGATGGTAAATGGAAAATCGTTAATAAAATGTACACGACTGTTTAATTCCATTATTAGCTTACTACGTCAGACATTCAGGCATCATTCATACAGCCTCAATGTCTGCGCAAACCCAACAAACGAGTAATGTAGACGATGAAAAAAATTAAAATTGAAGTGATTCATGATGTTGTATGTTCCTGGTGCCCGATTGGAATCAAAAATATCAGAACTGCTCTTGAAACGTTAAATAAACAAATCGAAGCAGAAATAATATACCTTCCCTTTGAACTTAATCCAACAATGCCATCAGAGGGCGAAACTATCGAAGCACATTTAATGCGGAGAAATGAGTGGACTAAGGATCAATATTTAACCTACCGCAAAAGCTTGATCGAAACAGCAAGTAAAGCAGGTTTAATCTATGATTTTAATAGGAGAACTCATTATTACAATACGGCCAAAGCACACCGTTTGATTCATTATGCACAAAACTTTAATAAGCAAGGTGCTATTGTAGATGCTTTAACTGAAAAATATTTCACACAGGGATGGAATATAAGTAAAACCGAAATATTACTTGATATAGCGACGTCAACTGGTTTAAACCGAAAACGGGCTAAGCAGGCTATCCAATCAGGTGAAAGTATTCAAGAAAAATATAAACGTGCTTCAAACATTACAACGGGAAGTGTACCTGCATTTGTTATTAACGAAGAGCTTATATACGGTTCTAACTCTGTAGATTTTTTTATTAATCTCTTCAATAGATAAGACCAGAGAATAATCACTCCTTTATATTACACAATGTGGCCCGAACAAACTGTATGTGTGTTCAAGTTGGTCAATAATACGCAACAATTTTAACTGTCTCAGGCAGCATAAATTTTCAGGCTATTACCCCTGATCGTGAATAGCGCAATTGCCTTTAAATTCATCCGGTACATTATCCGGACAGACTCCGCACTGTTCATTTCCAGGTACAGCAAAATCTATTTTCCGTGGATAAGGTAAATCAAGTCCATCCATTATCTTAATAAATTCTTTCTTACTTTTTCCGTTGCCCAGCCGTGGATTGCGTACCTTTTCCTGTGCCACAGAGGTAATAAAGCGCCCCTCATAATCATGCCCGGGGTATACCAGTGTTTCGTCAGGCAGAGAAAAAATTTTATTATGAATGCTGTTATAAAGAACCTCTGCGCTACCGGATTGAAAATCGGTTCGGCCACAAGCTTCTATTAATAAAGCATCGCCTGTAAACAACAACTTCTGTACCGGAGTATCTATCAGATAGGCATGGTGATGATCGGTATGTCCTGGTGTGAACAAAGGGTTAAGTACAATATTACCAACTTTAAAAGCTTCACCTTCCTTGATACCGATATCAATACAGGAGGATTGCACCATGGCAGGATAAGCTATTTTGCAGCCAGTTTTGGCTTTTAATAACCTGGCACCGGTCAAATGGTCTGCATGAACGTGCGTTTCCAATGTTGCAGTAAGCGTCAGGTTCATGTCTTTTAAAACCTGTAAATCACGCTCAACTGTTTCCCGCACCGGATCAATCAAAATAGCAACCCCCGAATCCCGATCAGCTATCAGGTAGGTGAAGGTGGAAGAATCTGTTTCAAATAATTGTTTAAATATCATTAGAGTCTTTACCTCAGTTTATTTATTTTTTTAAAATTCAACGATAACCAAAAAGACAAAACAATAACGGGATAAGTCTTTTTGATAAATTTTTTAAAAATAAGCCGTTATGTAATTTACATATGCTTATTTAACAGTCCTGTTTTTTCCCATATCTTTTGCTTTATATAGCGCTACATCTGCAGCTTTAATCAATGCTTCTGGCGTATTATTTTTTTTCAGGTTCATATCAGCCACTCCAACGCTAACGGTTACTGAAAAGCCTTGAAAAGTTAATTTTTCGATACTGCCTCTGATGCGTTCTCCAAGTATGTAGGCTTTTTTAATATCTGTATTGGGTAAAATTATTGCCAACTCCTCACCACCATACCTTGCTGCCAAATCCATTTCCCGAACTATTTCATTAATACATGAGCCAATTTCAGTTAAAACCTCATCGCCTTTCTGGTGACCAAATTGGTCATTAACCTTTTTAAAATCATCGACGTCTATCAGGACAAGGCATAGTGGTGAATGTGTTCGCTTTGATTCCTCAACATACTTTAACAAAGTAACATCAAATACATCTCTGGAATAAAGCCGGGTCAACTCATCAATAGTTGAAAACTCTGCAACCAACTCAATTTTATTCTCTTCAATAATCTTAGGCTCTTTCAATATATCTTTAATATTGGATAAATAATCAAGTGTTGCAACAGAAATACCGACTTTCCTGTTTAAAGCAGACTCCAAAAAACTCATATGTTCTACAATTTTACTCCACAATTTTTCAGCATCACGCTCATTATACGTTTCGTGCGTCAGTGACATTAGAATAGAAGAATAAAAATTTTCTTTCTTTGCTTTGTATTGCTCCCAGACACCATTATTGCGAGAAATATATTCGATGTCCGATAATGAGAGAGTCTCCCTTCCCTGGACGTCTATAATATCTTCAATATGCTTATCTTTTTTTTCTTTATCCACTTACAATACCGAATTCTGTAATATACCCACGCATTTTAAACGCGAGCAGATTACATCAGAGCGAAATTACCCTGTTAACTATGGCTTAGCCATGAGCAATTGTTTTTTCAGTAAAGAGATAATCTTTTAGCTCTTTATCAAGCGTGGGATCTTTACGCCGAATCCACTCAAGCACCATTGCAGCATGTTCTTTCTCTTCATCTCTATTGTGGATTAATATTGCTTTCAACTCATCGTCTTTACATGCATCAACTCTCTGGTTATACCAGTCGACAGCCTCCAGCTCTTCCATCAGAGATGTAATAGCCCGATGCATGTCTCTGGTCTCGTCAGTTAATTCGTTGATTGGTTCATGATACCCTTCGTTTGCCATGTTTATTTCCTTTTGCTATTAGAACGTATATATTATTTTTGATAACGGGTGATTAAGCTCTATTCCCAGTACAGCATAGCAGAATTCATATTGCCTTGTTGTCGCGACTTTATTTATTAAGTTTACTTAAACACTCTTCAGCCATGCTATATCCAAGCTCGATCATTTCTGATGCACGATCAAACTCTAAAATACCACAAGCATCACGAGGAATCTCTAAAATATGATCCGCCGGGTAAGCCGCGAGTTTTTGTCTTGCAATAGTACTTTGCATGACATCAAATGCCTGATTTGCAATTTCATATGCTCCCCAGTCATTATTAATATTCCTGGTTGTCGAATCTGTAATGCTCTCTACAAAATCAATAACCTTTTCAGTAAATGAAGGATCATTTTTACTTGTTGATGACTTTTTTGTTGTTATTCTTTCTTCATTATCAACTTTGCCACAAAGATTAACCGCAATTGTAAAATCTGTTGAATCATTAAAAGTAGGTGCGATTGGTACTGGGTTTAAAACCCCGCCATCAATTAGATCAACATCTTCATATCTAAAAGGAATAAAAAAAAGAGGTAACGAGATAGACGCCCGAATAGCATCAAAAAGCCGCCCTGAATTCATCCAGACTTCTTTTTCATTAAGAATATCAGTAGCAACAGCGGTATAGGTTATCGGTAAATCTTCAATAGTGACGTCACCCACAAGTTCTGTCAGCGTACTGATCAGTTTATCGCCTTTAACCAGGCCGCTTTTCTTCCATGAAAGATCCAGTGATTTGACGATATCAACTTTTGTTATTGCCTGCACCCAGTTTTCAAAATCATCAAGCTTTTCAGCGGCATGTATACCACCAATAAGCGCACCGATGGAACAACCGGAAATGGATTTTATTTTGAAGTCATTTTTCTCAAGCCAGTGAATGACTCCAATGTGCGCTAAACCTCGTGCACCACCGCTTCCCAATACGAGAGATACCGTCTTATCTTTCTTTGTTGTCATATTTTTATTAACCTTGTTTGCTTTGATAAAGACTAAATAATCGAGGCATATTTCAATAAATAGGAATTTAGCTTAAATAAATCAAGCTTCACGCCATTATGAGCCCAGGCCCACAACGACTATCAAAATAAGCGCCAAGCCACTTTAGCAATAAAGCTCAACTCGTTGCGATGCTTTTAATAGTGTAACAATCACATCCACCCAAATAACACTTGAACAAGCTTACATTAGCAAGTATAATTTAAGAATGATTATCATTTGCGATTATAATCAGGGATGGTCTATAAATCTGTAATCAAATGCAAGCTTGGCGTATATCAATGCCTATCGCAAATCCGCGATACGACTCGAGAATTATTTCACAAGAATAATCCACCGCACTGCCCTGCTACCGTAATGGCGCGATCTGAACAGCCCATTTTGTAAAACAACCCCACGGACGAGAAATTACTTAACCTTGAACCTGCTTAGGTCATTAACCGCCTTGCAGAATTTTTCTGGAGCTCCAAGTTTTATGTCTCAATCTTCACTCATATTATCCCCCCGTTCCGGCCAGGAAAGGGAGCTGCTCTATGAGCTGATCGAAAAACAACGCTACGGCGTTGAGTATCAACCTCTTATTTGCACCCGCTCAGGAGAAATTTTAGCCTATGAAGCATTAGCCAGATTTTTTACATCTGATGGCCAATTGCTATCACCCATAACTGTCTTTGATCTTCTACATGATGAAATACCGTTGCTTAGCAAGGTAGAACTTGATTTGAAAAAATTACAAATTGACTACGCGCCCAGTCACTATGATCTCTTTCTTAATGTCGATCCTCATGCAATAGAGGACATATCAGATTTACACTATGATCTTTTGTTACAACAACTTGTTAACCAGCCCAATATCGTGGTGGAATTAATAGAAAACAGTGATATCCATGATGCCCGTGCTGCGATGAAATTACATAAGCGGCTGAAAGTAAATGGTACAAAAACGGCTTTAGATGACATTGGTGCCGATCACGCATTACTATCATTAGAGATACTATCTTTGGTTGACTACATGAAATTTGATCGAAGCTGGCCAGATAAACTCTGCGTGCAGCGTTATTCCTTGCTATTCAAGTCTTTATTGGGATACGCATCCCTGACGGGTAAAAAAACGGTGTTAGAAGGAATCGAAACTAAAGAAATGCTTGCAATAGCATGTGATTCCGGTATTGATCTCGTTCAGGGCTTTCTCTATCGCCCACTTTTTCATTCTGTAAATCCTTGAAGCCCGTCTTTTTAGAGTCAGAGTAAAAATTATTTCGTGTTATAAATTTTTACTCTGACTCTAAACATTACATTTTCCTTGTTTATATTTGATTACCTTCGGATCTGCACAAGCCATACAGCCCGTAGCATAGGTTTTTTCTTCAATAGAGGGGCAAGGTGTCGTCACACACATAATGCCAGTATTTTTTATCGCACAGACTGGATTGTATTCTTGCGTACAAATTTCTGGTCTTGGCTGTTTACACGTTATAAAGATCTTGTTACTAACTTGCTGCTTGTTAGTATCATTTATAACAGGAACAGAACACGAAATAGAGAAAAAAGAAATACTCAATATTATTAACGGACTATTTAATTTTTTCATACCTGACTCTTGTTAACTCATATAATTTATTTGAAACCTGGTGACGCTTTTATTGGTATCGCCTTAATTCTTTTAATAACACTTCTTGAGCCAGTTACGTCTATTTGTACAGGGAAAGATTCCCGAACAATTACATTTTGGAGCATACCTTTCTTTTCAAGTTCCCGAACCATTTCCAAAACCGGATCCGGATGTTCAGCACTTCCGATTATAAATACCCTTACAATGTCCTGATCTACTGCCGCCTCATCATTATCAACACCACTACAACCTGAAATAAATATAAGGGATAGATATATCAGGGTGTATTTCAAATACATTTAATCACCTCCACAAATGAAGTGACTAACGAACGTTTTCTTATTTCTTATATCAAAAACCAAAGAAACCCTGCCACCCAAAATAATAACTGACTCATCACCCCACTGAGGAGGGGATACACAAGAGACAACATCATTGTTATGAGTAACTTTACAACCCTGTTTTAATGAAAATAATATATCTGCCCTGCATCTCTCCCGACGATTAATCACTTTTTGAATACAACCAACACCCTCTTGCCCCGGGCCAAAACCACATTTGGTATTTTCCCTTTCAAAAGCGGATATTCCTTCCCAGTTTTTTGTACGCACTAGTTCCATGAATTCCGCATATTTCCACATAAATTCTTCGTTAACGAGCTGCGGCGATTCTTCAGCCTGCAATATAAACGGAAATAAAATAGCAAGTATGAGTAATTTTTTCATTTTATATCCTGAAATATGCCAAAAATACATGATATGAGCTTAATTTATTTACGGAAATGACGATATAGGTTATGACTATTTTGTAAGTTGGATAAGCCAAAAAAATGCACAGCCCCGAACAAGAAAAACTCTTAGAACTAAAACAAATTTTAACGATTATTACAAATAAAGTAGCAGTACCTTTGTATTTTCTGTTCTGGATTCTGGACTTAATTTATGTCCCTCAATATAAGTGGGAATTTCTTGGCATCCGCCTTTTAATCATCCCTACCGCACTGATTATTCATTACTGGCTGAAACATACCACCACAGTCAATCAAGCTGAATATGCCGGACTGTTCCTCGCCTTTATGTGCGCGACCATTTTGAATTCAATGATATTTGTCATTGGTCAGGGCGCACTGTATTTCATTCCCTTACATCTGGTTGCTATTGGCGGTTTAAGCTTTATTCCCTGGAATAACCGTAATTTTATCATCGCCATTATACTCATTTATGGACCATTTCTTGTTCTTGAAGCCAGCTGGTTAGGCGCGGCAAATAGTTATGCCGAATATAGTGTAAATGTGTTTTTTATTACAGGTGTCATCACTGTTACATGGGTTATAAAATTATATAGAGAGAAAATTCATGCACTGGAACTCGGGATGCGGCATAAACTAGAACAGGAAGTCGAAAAGAGAAAACAAACAGAACTGGAGCTAATTGACTCAAGAGATGCCGCACTTGCAGCCACTCGTGCCAAGGAAACTTTTCTGGCAAATATGAGCCATGAGATTCGTACGCCATTGACTGCCATTATAGGGTTTGCTGATACAGCACTGGATAATGATCAAACAACACAACAAAGAGTTTCAGCCTTAAAAATTATTCAGCGGAGCGGTGACCATTTATTAAGTCTGATAAATGATATTCTTGACTTTTCGAAAATTGAAGCAGGTGAATTGCAAATCGATAAAACGCTGGTTAACCCTCTTCAGCTGGTGCATGAAGTAGAGTCAATCGTTATAGGGCAAGCCAGAAAAAAAGCACTCAACCTTGTGCTCGATTACCGCTTCCCTTTACCAAAAGAAATAAATAGTGATGCAGTCCGCATCAAACAAATTCTTCTCAATTTATGCAATAACGCAATCAAGTTTACCGACCATGGTGAAGTAAAATTAACCATGCAATATGATTTAATACCGCATCAATTAAAGTTTATGGTAAAAGACTCCGGTATTGGAATAAATACTGAGCTATTGGACAAAATATTCAAACCATTTAAACAGGCAGATGGAAGTACCTCACGACGTTATGGTGGCACAGGGCTTGGGTTGTCATTATCGAGGCAACTTGCAACATTACTTAATGGTGAATTAACGGTTAGCAGTGAAGCAGGTAAAGGAACAATATTTACACTTATTTTAACGTTACATAAAAACGCCAATGAAAAGTTATTTAATAACATCAATGAAGTAACATTTAATAAAGATGACCATGTCAGTAATACTGCCCAAAAGAACCATCTTAAGGGCAACATTCTTCTTGCTGAGGATAACCTGGAAAATCAGGAGCTTATCAGGATGTATCTTGAAAAAATGGGAACAAACGTGACCATCGCTGTTAATGGAGCTATTGCTGTATCCCTTGCACAACAGTATGAATATGATCTTATTTATATGGACATGCAAATGCCCGTCATGTCTGGTCTGGAGGCAGTAAAAATGTTGCGCGACAATAAATATAGTGGCCCCATTGTAATGCTCACAGCAAATGCAACTCATGAAGACAAAGAAGCATGCATTGAAGTCGGTGCAAATTATTTTGTTACTAAGCCAATTGTCAGACAAAAATTATATGAAACAACGGCCATGTATCTTAAATCGGAGCAAAACCATTCTTATCAGGAGCCAATTTACTCAGCACTATTACATGAAAAGCCTAAGTTTGAAGATCTATTATATAATTTTATTGATTCTTTACGAAAAATGCAGGAACAAATTATGTATACTTTTCGTCATAATGAATTTTATGCTCTGGCCCAGGTTCTGCAAGATTTAAAAGAAACAGCAGGTGGGTTTGGTTATCCTGATTTAGCTAAACTTGCAGCAAAAATTGAAAACAACGTAGAACAAAGGAAGCTGGAAACACTGGAGCCCCTGCTGGCAAAACTGAATAACATGTGCCAGGGTATCTATCATGGTGCCCGACAGCATTAGTTGCGGATATTAACAACCGCAGCTAATGCTTAAAACGGACAATAAAAATAAACCCAGCTACCTTTATTATTTTTGAAAGAAAAGATCAATAGCCGACTCCCAATTTTCAGGAATTTTTATAACTTTATGATTGTGATCTGCAAAAACAATTATTTGCGCTCCCATTGCATGGACTTCCTTTGTTTTTCTATTAATAAACTGAAACGTAAGGCGAGTATTGGTTTTCGATTTTTTCGTAAAAGTTAATTGAACTGTAATATCGTCATACAAATAAAAATCTTTATAAAAATTACATCGTGCATCCTTGGTAATCAATACCAGGCCATTCTGCATATCCCGCAAACTGTTTTTCACATGTTTTTTAACCCAAAGTTCACGCACAATTCCCTGTAATTTAAAAAAATTTAAAAAATACATGTTTTGCAGAGCATTTGTATCCCCAATTGTAACAGTCGTTTTGTATTCAAAAATTTTACTCATATTATTTTCCTGTATAGTTAGTTGTTGTTATAAAAAATAATTAGTTTCTGATACTTATCTCTTTTACATATTAGATGGTACTTTGGGTAAAAATTTCATATCCTGACACCTTACATTTTATTCATAATTTGCCACTATACAACCGGATAAAACAAGTCAACAATCCATAAAGAGCTACCCACAGCCACTACAAGAGCATGCGGCAGAAAAACATGATGCCAGAACATTATTTTTAAAAAATGTGTTTTTCTCCACCCCACTGACCACGCCGTCGTAATATTCGGTGTATTAAATTCCTCGTCAGGAATTTTTCCCTTCATATATTGTTCTATCTCTCTTATTCTGTAATAATTGGCTTGCTGAAATGTTTTCCAGGACGTATCAATCAACCAAAAAAGCAAAGAAGCCCCGGCAGAAAGTAACAATAACAACTCTACTTTAGCTGTAAAAGCTGCACCAATACCCGCCATACTTAGCGTAACACTCCATGCTTTTATAGTAAGAGACTTTTCATCAAATGACTCAACAGTATTCTGTAAATGAAAATACTCTTGTCTTAAAAATTCCTTATCAATTACTTTACCCATTTCATCCCTTTTAAATATTTAATTAAAGTAAAACCATATTAGAAATTATTAATCGCTGACACTAACATTACTAATGGTAAACAGTCCTAAATAAAATGTTGCTCCAGCTTTTTCGCCAGCTGATTTGAAGTAAACGGCTTGTGCAGTATGTTATCAAGCAACTCTACAGGAACATCATCCTTACCTTCAATATCACTATAGCCGCTCATCAACTGTATCTTCACATCTTTGAAGTGTTTTCTTACCAGCTGTACCAACGCATAACCATCCATACCCGGCATAATAATATCGCTTAATAATAGATCAATATCGTTATCTTTGAGAATTGACAAAACGTCCCTGGCATCTGTAGCTGTCAGTACTTTATAGCCCATCAACATTGCCATTGATTTAACCATATAAAGAATTGCCTCTTCATCATCAACCACCAAAATTGTTTTGTTAGCCGGCTGAACAGACTGTGCCGTTTTTTCCTGTTTTGTCTCTGTTATCTGTAGTTCATAGATTGGCAAATAAATATCAATACACGTTCCAACGCCTAACTTTGAATTAACATCAATGACACCATCATGCTCTGTGACAAAACCGTATACCTGACTCATTCCTAAACCTGTTCCAGCATCTCCTTTTGTCGAAAAAAAGGGTTCAAATATCCGGCGTTGTTGCGCCTCCGTCATTCCTCTACCATTATCTCTAAGGTTGATATTCAGATACTTATCATGAGTAGAATTGACAAATAACAAAGGATTAGCATCAGACGTTATAGTGCGGGTACTAATTGTGAATTTTCCACCTTCAGGCAACGCATGCATTGCATTGATTGCGATATTCACGATAGATTCAATTAACGCAGATTTATCAACCAACAAAGGGCTAAGATTATCCTCAAGATCCAGTTTAAGTTGAATACGTGGTGTCAGCGTTTTTTCAAGCATCATTTTTTCATCTCGTAGCAAGTCATTGATGTTGACCTCCTCACGATCTGTTTTTGAGCTTTTTGTAAAGGTAAGTAGTTTATTTGTCAGTGCCACACCGCGATCAGCTGCTTTCATTATTTCCTGTACATAACTTGTTAATTTTGAATCATCGCCAACACTTTGATCTAATATCTCAGAAAAACCGCGAACAACCGTCAGCATATTGTTATAGTCATGCGCTATGCCTCCAGTTAGTTGCCCTAATGCTTCCATTTTCTGGCTTCGTTGCAGGTATTTATCCTGCTGTTTCTCCAATGTCAGGTCTACACACATACCAATATAACGTACCTCACAACCATTTTTTGCAGGTAATTCTGAAAGAGAAAATCGAACCGGAAAAGTATCGTTATTTTTTCTTTTGGCGAAAAAATCTCCGCTTTTGCCTATAGCTTCTCCCTGTTTTACTACATTGTAGTTATCGATATAACTATCGCTTTCTTCAGTACCAGCCCCCATGATTAACTTACTAACTTTTTGTCCAATGATTTCATTAGCGTCATATAAAAACATTTTTTCTGCCGCATGATTAAAATACTGGATAATGCCGTTATCATCTATAATAATAACTCCATCGGCCAGACTCTCAAGAATAACGGATTGCTCTGCTAATTTAAAATTCAGATCATCATGGCTTTTCCTGACAATGTTTTTAATATAAAAAACATAAATTACAAATACTATAAGAATAATAGCGGTAATAAATAAACTGTATTTTAGCCATTTTGAATTTTTACTTTCTGACGTATTTATCCATTTGACTATCTGTTGAAAATAAAATGAAGTTTTATCCTTTTTCCATTCATGCAAATAGTTATCTATTGTATCAACCAGATGTGTGTCTCTTTTTCGTGATGAGGCATAACGAACTTCAACAGGATTAAATATAATAGAGGTTGGTTTTAATTTGTCTTTCTCTGTGACATTTAAACTCGCCAGACGGTTTATTACCCCGGCAGTAGCTTGCTCATTTCGCATCACATCAAATAACTGTTGTGGCGTATCAACATAGACAGGAATAAATGAAAAACCAAATTGTTCCATTAGTCTTAAAAAAAACCGACTATGGATATTTTTATTAACTAAAACAACCCGCTTACCCTGCAAGTCTTCAATTGAGGTTATGCTGCTGTTAAGCGACTGATAAATAATACCCCAGTTGTTCAGCAGGGTTTCTTTTGTATAAAATAAATTTTTATTTCTTTTTTCGGTATAAGCGAGGCCAACGATTAAATCAATTTCATTAGCTTCAAGCTGTTTATAAATTTCACTGAAAGGACCATGGATATATTCAATTTCCCAGCGCTCTTCATCAGCGATGGCCGTAAGGATATCAATCGACAAACCGGACATTTTGCCATCTGCTGTCTTAAACACGATCGGCTTGTTTTCAAAAACACCAACTTTTACTTTCTCTTGTGCGTAACAGGTAACACTTAAATTAATCAATAAAAAAGCAATAAACGTTTTATATAATCTATTCAAGCTAATGATATTTAATTTAATTAGCATTTGTTTCAAATATACCCGACATCGATATAACCCACCGATAATCGATACGGACTAATCAAATGATTCATCGACGCTCCATAGTTTAAATCCCTTTTATTTTCAGATTTTTTTCTTCCTCCATGGAGTTATAACAGTATATGAAACGAAACAGGTGTCAAGAAACAATATTGGAAAATATTTTCTATATCACACTATATTTCACTAATATCTTTGTAATAAACAGAGTAACCCTCATTTCATTATCTATATGTGACTAATAAAAAAATCATATCACTGGCACATTAATTAAATATGGATGTATAAATAAAATAAATATTACATATGCGACAATTGCAGCAAGTAAACTAATAATATCTTTTTTTACCGGATATTTTTCTGTTTGCACTAACGCACCGCGTAAATTTTCTGACACTATCGCGATCAAGGAAAAAACGGCAAAAGAAGCAAAGAGTACTATCGACGCGAGATCACCATTTGCAATTAAATGCATAACAGACCAAAGTAAAATTCCTAATAACATAGGATGGCGTATGAAACGTTTTATATTGGATTTCATATCGGCCGCTGCGAACAGATAAAAGGCAAGTAACATGACAGGTAGTACTAAAGTGCTATTCCAAACAGGAGGATTCCAAATCACTTTATATTCAGCAACTGACTTACCATAAATAATTAGAACCAAACCTATTAAAGCCGTAGTTGAATACAACCCCATATATTTAGCCATCCCTAACTTACTTATAATTCTAAGCCGGACGTTTACAAAACCTGGAATTAAATGCACTGCAAAAAAAATGGCTAATCCAAGTAATAAAATATCCATATATCCTCTTTCAGCTAACGATTAAAATCCATTTATAGATAACTTAATATCCACTGAACCTAACATTACCACTAACGGAGCTGCCGCAACAGCGCCCGTTACATAGTCTGCTTATAGCTATTTTACGCAGCAGTATTCTCTTCAATGTCATTATTTATTGAATAAGCTTTTAAACTGAAGTTACTCCCGGAAGGATCGCCTGCCGCCTCAAATACCGCCATCGTAGAATTTAGCCAGGCATATTTTTTTGATGAAGTATGAAATGTGAAAAAACCCTTTACCTTAACCATGCCTGGCTTATCTGTTGGTAATGTAATTCCGTTTCCATTTAAAAGAACACTGTTACCATCCGTTAGTGTGAGCGATTCATGCAGTGTCACTGCGATACTTCCGTCAGATTTTATAGACATATAAACGACGGCCTGAATGCTACCAGATAATATTCCTGCGGTATCAGCTACCACGTGAATATCAATACGTGCTTCATGTGCAGCAGGTAAATTGCCAGCCATTAAATCAGACAACTTATAGCCATAGTCAATTACATCGGTAACTTTCCTGTTTCCCGGGGTTATCTCAAACAATAAATCAAGTTTCATTGGTTTGTCTCCATTAGGTTATTTTTATTTACACCGTTTCTAATAACTCAGCGGCATTAGGAATACACAGATATAGCTTCCTGTGACTATGCTTTTGCTAGTCACCTGCCAGGCACTTGCATATTGCAAGTAGAGTACATAATCAACTTGTGTTTTGCAAGTGAGTGTTTTAACGAAGACAAGTAAAAATATTAAAGGAACCAGCGCTCCTTCATTTTTTTATCCTGCAGCAGTTTATATTGAGAAAAATTAGCGGCTACTACCGAAAAAAACGTCATACGCATTAAATTCATCAAATGAAGACAAATTACTGTATTTAGACTAAATCTAAACTAGACTGAAACCGTAATGACAACGCCATCAAGCAAAATAAGCTCAGCTATTGATGATTGTCTAAACCTTTTACAACAAAAGAAATAAACGATTTAACAAATCAGCAGGTTTGTTCAATAGTTGTGAAAACCAGCCTGCCACGGCCGGTACAGTAATTACGAAAAGAATGATAAGGAGAGATTTACATGTCACAAAATAAATGCCCGGTAATGCACGGCGGTGCAACAGAGAACAATATGTCGAATGTGGAATGGTGGCCAAAATCACTTAATCTGGACATTCTTCATCAGCACGACAATAAAACGAATCCCTTGGGAGCAGACTTCAATTATCGCGAAGAGCTTAAGAAACTCGATTTTGATGCCCTTAAACAAGATCTGCACACCCTGATGACAGACAGTCAGGCATGGTGGCCAGCTGACTGGGGACACTATGGTGGACTCATGATTCGCATGTCCTGGCACGCTGCGGGTTCGTACCGTATGCAAGATGGTCGCGGTGGCGCAGGGACGGGTAACCAACGTTTTGCACCGTTGAATTCCTGGCCGGACAACGCCAATCTGGATAAAGCGCGTCGCCTGCTTTGGCCTGTCAAAAAGAAATACGGCAACAAAGTCAGCTGGGCTGACCTGATTGCTTATGCCGGCACCATTGCTTATGAATCCATGGGACTAAAGACCTTTGGTTTTGGTTTTGGTCGCGAAGACATCTGGCACCCTGAAAAAGACACTTACTGGGGCTCGGAAAAAGAATGGTTAGCCCCTAGTGGTAGCGAAGGTAGTCGTTACTCGGGTGAACGTGATCTGGAAAATCCGTTGTCTGCGGTAATGATGGGACTGATTTACGTGAACCCCGAAGGTGTAGATGGTAATCCTGATCCCCTGAAAACCGCTCACGATGTGCGCGTCACTTTTGAGCGTATGGCAATGAACGATGAAGAAACCGTTGCCCTGACGGCCGGTGGCCACACCGTGGGTAAAACCCATGGTAATGGCAATGCTGAATTGCTTGGTCCTGAACCCGAAGCAGCAGAAATTTATGAGCAAGGTTTGGGCTGGAACAATCATAGCCAGCGTGGCATTGGTCGTGACACCGTAACCAGTGGCCTCGAAGGTGCCTGGACCACCAACCCACTACAGTTTGATATGGGATATTTCGACATGCTACTGGACCACGAATGGGAATCGAAAAAGAGTCCTGCCGGCGCCTGGCAGTGGGAACCTGTCGATATCAAGGAAGAAGACATGCCTGTTGATGTTGAAGATCCCTCTATTCGCTGCAAGCCAATCATGACAGACGCAGACATGGCAATGAAAATGGATCCCGCTTACCGTGAGATTATGGAAAAATTTCGTGCTGATCCACAAGCATTCAAAGATACATTTGCACGTGCCTGGTTCAAGTTAACCCATCGTGACATGGGTCCAAAGGAACGCTATGTCGGTCCTGATGTTCCAAAAGAAGATCTGATCTGGCAAGACCCTGTGCCAGCCGGTAATACTGACTATGACGTTCAGTCTGTGAAAAACAAAATTGCAACCAGTGGACTCAGTGTCAGCGAAATGGCTAACACCGCCTGGGACAGTGCCAGAACATTTCGTGGTTCCGACATGCGTGGCGGTGCAAACGGTGCACGCATTCGTTTGGCTCCCAACAAAAACTGGCAAGGTAATGAACCTGAACGCCTGCAAAAAGTACTGTCAGTGCTGGAACCTATTGCGACAGAAACCGGTGCAAGCATCGCCGACATCATTGTGTTGGCAGGTAATCTTGCTATCGAACAGGCTGCAAAAGCAGCGGGGTTTGATATTGATGTCCCCTTTTCCCCGGGCCGCGGTGATGCAACGGATGAAATGACCGATGCTGAATCCTTTGACGTAATGGAACCCCTGCATGACGGTTACCGAAACTGGCTTAAAGAAGACTACATCGTCAGCGCAGAAGAAATGATGTTGGACCGTACACAGTTAATGGGCTTAACCGCACCCGAGATGACTGTACTGGTGGGGGGAATGCGTGTAATAGGTACCAATCATGGTGGCAGTGCTCACGGTGTTTTCACAGACAACGTTGGCGCGTTAACAAATGATTTCTTCGTCAACCTGACAGATATGAATTACACATGGAAGCCGGTTGCAGATAACCTGTATGAAATTCGTGATCGCAACACGGACAAGGTGAAGTGGACGGCATCACGCGTGGATCTGGTATTTGGTTCGAATTCAATCCTCAGAGCTTATGCCGAAGTCTATGCGCAAGATGACAGCAAAGAAAAATTTGTACAGGACTTTGTAGCAGCATGGAGCAAGGTAATGAATGCGGATCGATTTGATTTAGCATAACGCCTGAATAATACCCTGCGCCACGCTTGCTGGTGCGGGGTATTTTTTTGCATAACAAAAAATTTTAAAAGTGAATAATGGTAAAACCATATGAGCAGCGATAGATCGCTGAAATCTATTTACCCAACCATTTCAGTTCAAGTAAATTTTTCAATAAGCGATACATAACAAATAAAAAACCGATTGGAAAAAGTATGGTCTGAAAAATAAACACCACAATCAAATTAATCACATGTTCAGTGGCCTCAGCCGCAGCCAGTTTATAGCGTTCGATACGTGCATCAATGTCAATTGCCGCAGCCGCATTGCCATACATATCTTTTATTTTTTCAACAACACTACGTTCTGTATTCTGTCTCACCATTGGTTTATCGGTTTGATTTATCTCGGTGACTTTTTCAGTCATACGCTCCAGCTCCACTGTCGCTTCAGTATACTGCTCCGAGAGAAACTGCTTATAAGTATACTCACTGCTAATTGCAATCAACGGCACCGAGAAACGTAAAAAGACCATCACCAACATGCCCCTAATTAACAGCCGTCGCCAGCTACTGATTGAAAGCGGTTGATACCAATAAGACGCAATCGCCAAAAGTAACAAAGCAATCACCGAGTATGAAAATAGCGGCCACTGGCTAATCGCCAGAAGAATCTTCTGCACACCGATAGAGGCTGTACTCGCCAGCATAATCCAGGAAAACTGTTCAATCACATCATTCACCGGATCAAGAATCTGCCCCGGCGTAAAATTCACCCCAATACCTGCAGGTTGCAAAGCCACCTCCGTGCCCTGCGCAACCGAGATCACACCGTTCAATCCCTTGGCAATACCAAACGCAATCAAAGCACGCTTAAATGTCGCCTCGGTGTATTCCGACCCCTTGCTATCAAGCCAGCCACCCATAGCCGTGATAACAAGTACCAAAAATAAAAAAGAGATAATTATTTTTTTCGTGTTTTTTTTAAGCATTTGATAATAATAACAACCTTGTTGTGTCGAAATATAAAGCGAAGAGTGCTTACTCTAACCTCAAACTTTCTTTAACTAAAACCATATTAGAAACAATTGATTACTGACACCTGTTTTTTTCTTTTACTGCCAATTTTCTCAACCCTTCTACCGCTTGCATGATAACAGCCTTATCGCTGTCCCTTTGGTAAACGATATAAGCCGGATGAATATATTCTGGTGAATTTTCAACGCGATGTAACCGACCAGAAACAATAAATGGTGCTGCCATTCTCTCCGGCAAGAAACATGAGCCACCATTTTCTAATAAAAGCTGTACCCCAAGCCAGCCAATATTTGCTATTTGTGACGTCCCTTCAAGTTTAGGATAACTCTGCGCATGTTGTGCATAAAAATTGGGGCCCCATTCAATATAAACATAATCCTCACCCGGCCCGGTATCGTTCTTTCGACTACTCACAAGTATCAGGTTTTCATCAAACATGTGTTCAACAATTAAGCCCGGACTATGACGCGGCGTGTACATTAAACCTATATCCAAAGAGCCTTCAATCAAACGATTCATTAAATCTTCTTCAAAACCAATCTCACTTCTGATCACAATATCTGCAGCGTGCTGACGCATCCAGCCAACCCACTGCGGTAAAAATCCTTCCCACAGTGCAATACGTCCACCAATACGAATACTGTCATGATAGCGTTCCGGTAAACCCAGTTCGTCTCGCGCCTGATCAGCCGTAAGTACCAACCGTTTAGCATAATCGAGAAACCGTTTACCTGCCAGAGTGAGACTGGCACCCGAGCGATTACGAATAAATAGTCGTGTACCCAACTCATCTTCCAGTCGCTTTATGCGTGCGCTTACAGTCGATTGCGTCAGGTGCAGTTGCTGCCCTGCTTCGACGAAACTGCCATAGGCGGTAATAGTGAGAAAAGTACGTGCCTGATCGATGTCCATAAAATACTCTCTTATCGCCAACTCTGTATCTAATATCGAATATATCGATATTAGATAGCAAAAAATATCGTTTTACTAGTGTTAAACAAGCGATCTATAGTAGTAATGGCTTATAAAGGAGAACACGTTATGCAATCAGCGACACACTATAAACTGGATAAAGAGGGCTACATTGTCGATCCGGACGACTGGAGTGAAGAGCTTGCCAATGAGCTGGCAGAATCTGAAGGACTACAGTTGTCCGATGATTACTGGCCTATTCTAAATTTCATGCGAGCATACTGGGAAGAGCATAAAGTAATCCCCGATGTGCGCCACGTGATTAAACACCTGAGCGAGAATCTGGACTACAGTAAAAAAGATGCCAAGCAGGCAATCTTTAAGTTATTCCCCTATGGCTATGTCAAACAGGCCTGCAAAATTGCAGGCATGCAACGTCCCCGTGGCTGGAGTACGGGTTAAGTGCTCTGCACATAAACACATGATGCTGGCAGATTTAATAACAAGTACAGAGGAATCAGAACGTGAGTGATCATAATTACGAATTACATCGTGAAGATTTTCAAAAAGCAGTTCAAGATCTCGATACTTATATTGATATCACCATGGAAGATCTGTTGCAAATTCATCGCATGGCAAGCGAGCATGCCCGCATCCGCCAGATCGAACAGATAATGGTACGGAATTTAATGAGTCACAATGTTGTGACCGTGAATCCAGACACCTCCCTCAAAAAAGCAGCACAGATCTTACTTCAACATCGAATTAGTGGTTTGCCCGTGATTGATAATAACCAAAAACTGGTTGGGATAGTCACCGAAGCAGACTTCTTAAGCGCTATCGGTATTCCAGGTCATCAGCCAACACATAGTGTATGGCATACTCTGGAATCAATGTTCAAACACAAACCACAGCCGAGAAGTGCTACTGCGACCGTTGCTATGATCATGGTGAAAGATATTATTACCATTCAGGAAGATAAAACGTTGCATGAGGTTATTGAAACCATGAAGCAATATCATATCAAACGTTTGCTTGTCACCAATGAACAGCAGCAAGTAAAAGGTATTATTACCCGCTCTAATCTGGTGAAAGTATTGTTACAAAAAATTCTCTAAAGATAAATTAAAACATAGCCATCAAACCTTTCAAAACAGGTGTTTGTATAATATCAATCTATTAAAAGGTGTCCCATAAAAGAAAAAACACCAATCATTATCCCTGTAAATAATTGAGCATGTACAAGATATGAAAACTTTTTTAACTCTTTTGGTGTGTATTTCCAGCTAATAAACAGGCCAAATAATCCCTGCCAAATAACTAAAATTAATACTGCAGGAAAAAACAGAATGTGCATTGGAAGGCCCATAAGTACAATATGTAAAAGTATGATCGCAACGGCACTAATGCCGAAATAGATATGCGTTCTATCCAGAAAGTGCATTAGCCTATTAAATGGTTTTGCGTCAATAGGTGGGGAATAATCCGGAAGCATTCTTTTTGCAATAGAACCTTTACCCAGCAGAAGTTTCAGTAAAGTACGCGCATAAATAAACAAAAGCAGCCACAAGCCAACTTCGCCAAAACCTTCACCCACTTCTGATAAAAATGTTTCGTTTTCCTCAACTGGTGCAAAGATAAAAAACGCATAGATATAATAAGCAATTGAGATTATTGAAACGATAGCGGTAAAAACAAGAACTTTTTTTAGTCCTTTTGATAAAGGCTGCATATTTTTAATCCTATAGGTAATAGCTCCATGTACTGAAGTTAATTGAAAGCCGATCAAAATTTTCTCTAGTATTAGACAATATTAGTCGCTGAGAGCTATTCACTTATTCTCTCCTTCTTATAATAGGTATAAACCAAACTCCTAATAAAACAAGAATACCAATTGCCCAATAAAATATGAAAAACAATTTAACACCAAGAAACTCATTAGATGGAACACTCAGGTTCTCAGATAACCGAACAATGTCTGCTTTATCTTTAAAATCAGCTTTTGCAATTAAAGACTTGTTCTCAACAGAAGCTGTAATCATCTCATGTATTTGTGTGCGGACTGTAATATAGTTTTTAAACGCATCGCTATTCGCGATAAGAAACAGTATAAATCCAACACCAATAATAGCCGTACTTGGTTTTGATAATGGTTTCGCACTGGCCGTGACAATAGCCAATACCCCCGTTGAAACAGCAATGTATAATTGCCACAAGGTATTCCAGGCATCAGCACGATTACTGGCTAAATCAAAAAGTGTAGAAATATCCAAAACAATAATCCTTATATTATTAATGGTTCAACGTATAACTTTATCTTAATTAAAAATCACAACCTCTTTTAATAAAAGTTATCAGGGATTAATACAACGGTAAACATCAAACACCTGCCTGCCAGCAATAATCTCACTCGCGGCTACAATGGTGTCACCATCGATGGCAATGGCTGAATTTTTGCCTAAGGTCTCAAGTTCTTTTTTCACTTTTTTCCTGTTACGTTCAATACCTGCGATTTCAGCCTTGATACTGACAGTGGTTTTGCCTTTTTTCTTACAGGAATCAACTTCGCTTAGACTCAACACCCGCACCTTTTCACCTTCCGGCGTCAGCTCTACCCAGGTGCATGCGGATAATGTGAAAGTTAATAATAGTATCAATAGTAATTTTTTCATTTTTTTCACCTATTCCAGGTATGAAGAAATACATTAACAGGTTAGAGCACTTTAATCGAAGTCATTTCAATGAGTATACTGGATTCAAGTGGAAAGAATCGGTGCTGTCA
>Ga0316208_1000727_pt1 | contig 36741 bp, 37 predicted proteins | sample 3monopyrite_MG_FD_204944 | JGI IMG/M metagenome (GOLD analysis project Ga0316208, IMG submission 204944) | Microbial mat bacterial communities from mineral coupon in-situ incubated in ocean water Damariscotta River, Maine, United States -... | ecosystem: Environmental > Aquatic > Marine >...
CTTTGCAAAGATCCGATCGGTGATAGACACCGCCAACAAGAACTCACAGAATGTGTTGGAGGCTCTGCGCGTCATCGCTCGGAATGAGTTTTCTTTGCAGGTCTAACTTGCACTCTGAATAGTTACATTAAAACTAAGTTTAACCGACCAATGAAAAACGGTCAACTCTATTTAGGCATTGACAGACAAATCGCAAATCGTATATCGCCAATTGTCAATCGCAAATCTCTAAGAGGGCGTGTCCCTCCCCAACGCACAACCTCACGCAAAATCGGGTCAGGCTTTTCGCTATATCTTTTTTGCCCAAAAGCAAAAAAGGATGCCGCTGCAATCCTTCACGCACGCCACCTGAGACATTCTGTCATTCTGAATATCCTACAACTTTAAACAATCTTGTATTTTCAGTCCGTGGAAAAATCGATTGAGATATATAAATCTGGTGGGGAAACTCAAATTGAGGTTCGGTTTGAAAAAGAAACTGTCTGGCTGAACTTAAATCAGATATCGGAGTTGTTTGGTCGCGACAAGTCAGTCATTTCCAGACACTTGAAGAAAATATACTCTGAAGGTGAATTGGAACAAACAGCAACTGTTGCAAAAAATGCAACGGTTCAAATGGAAGGTAAGCGTAAGGTGGAACGTGAAATCGAAACCTACAACCTCGATGCCATTCTCTCTGTTGGCTACAGGGTGAATTCAAAACAAGGGACACAATTCAGAATATGGGCTACACAACGTTTGAAGGAACATTTGGTCCAAGGATATACCATCAACAAACAACGATTGTCACAACTCAAGCAATCCATAAAACTTATCCAAGAAGCAGCTATTACAAATGATTTGGACGATAAACAGTCTAAAGAGATCATTGAAGTGCTTACTGATTTTGCCCTCGGGCTGGATATTCTTGACGGCTACGACAATCAATCGCTTCAGATAAAGGACACTACCGTAGGCACAGCATATAAGATCGATTACAAGGAAGCGAAGAACGCGATCCATCAACTTCGAGAAAAGTTTGGCGGTTCTGAGCTTTTTGGAAACGAAAAGGATGCATCATTCAAAAGCTCGATCTCTACTATTGACCAGACCTTTGACGGCATCGAACTCTATCCCAGCATCGAGGAAAAAGCCGCCAACCTGCTCTATTTTGTGGTCAAGAACCATTCGTTTTCGGATGGTAACAAACGCATTGCCGCTTGGCTTTTTGTTTGGTATCTGAATAAGAACGAACATCTCTACAGTTCTTCTGGAAAACTCAAAATTGAGAACAATGCGCTTGCTTCTTTAACGCTGATGATCGCCCTCAGTAAGCCAGAAGAAAAAGACCTGATCATCATGGTCATTATCAATTCCATAAACAAACGAAATGGATGAGGCTTTCCGCTCTTACTCCTCGCTGCGCTGTGGGGTAACCGCTGCAATCCCTAACGCGAGGTGCAGCAAGCTTGTGAATTCATAGTTTGGCAAGGCTAATTAAAACTATAGTTTTGATTATTATTTTCGACTATACTAATTCATAGACCAGATGAATGTTTGGGTTGTTCTATTCGTAGTCTTACTTCTTATTGTATTTTGGTGGAAACACCAAGCGCGTAAAGGTCGAAAAGAAGAATACGCGATCTCATCGTTTTTTCGAGCTCTCGAATTCATCCATTTTAAGAATAATCCGAAAACAAAAGAGGTCCGGGAAAGAAATCTTTTGACAGCCGCAGCTTACTTTCAAGGATATAATAAAAGGCAAAACGTTGGTGCACTAAAGATTAATGAACTTAGGCTCTTGGCTGAGGTTGCTGAAAAACGATACGGCCAGAGAGCCGATACATTATTGTATTTCATCCTTTATCTGAAAACCGCTAAAAAAATCCGGTCAGACGACCCTCAGTGGAATGTAGATGTAAACGACAGTTCTTTTATATCCGAGCTATCCAAGATGGACATTAAAAAAATTGCATTGGTTGTTCAGGAAAACCTAAGAGAAACTACTCCAACTGCTGGGGCTGTTACCGTAGCGGAAATGTATGTTGAAAGAAATCCGAACTGGTATGATTTACGGTTTACGGAATAAACCGATGAATACCCACTGTAAGTTTAAATTTTTGGATTTCGTGCTTAACCCAATCCATTGGTTTTGCAGCCAAATGCGTTTCGACATCATCACCATACATCCCGAACTCCTGCCTGCCGGCAGGCAGGGCTTTCTGGTCCATTCAGCCACAGCATTCTAAAACGTGCGCAAGACAAAGGCTTGGTAGAAGTGTATTTTCTATGAGACGCTTCGTTCCTCAGCGAAGCAGATTATAGTTGCGATTTGTTTCCGTGACGAAGGGAGGGTCTAATACCTTTCGAATTTGAGATTTTAGGATTTAGTGTTTCATACTCCTAAATTTGTAAAAAGCACTTGCCATGTATATAGGAATTCATCTTAGTCCGAACGAACTCACCGAACAAATGCTGAAAACAATCAGAAAGGTATTCAAGGATGAAGAGGTTCATTTTTTTGTTGAAGGACAGGACGAAACCGAGTATCTGCTCTCGTCAGAGGCCAACCGAAAAATGTTGGACAAAAGCATAGAGGAAGTGGAAGCTGGCAATGTGACTGAATTCTCGTTAGACGAACTGCTTGGTCAGGAATGAAGGTCGTATTCTCCAAAACGGCAGAGAAGCAGTTCAACTACTGGAAAAAGAAAGACCCGAACACTCACCAACGCATACTGAACCTTCTGAAAGCAATTGCATCAGACCCGTTCAAGGGAATAGGCAAACCCGAACCGTTGAAACATCAGTATCAAGGCTATTGGAGCAGACGTATCAACCTTGAACACAGGTTGGTCTATAAAGTTGAGAGAGAAACCATTTTCGTTGCTGCCTGTCGGTTTCATTATTAGGCGACCCGAACTGCTTTCATGACCATTCAGCCACAGCATTCTAAAACGTGCTCAGTATAAGGCGTTGGTGTAGCGTAGCAATCTGTTCGAGTTCAGTACAACCCTGTGGGAGATTGCCACGAAATTCCCCGAAAGGAATTTCTCGCAATGACGCGCGTTGTAAATGGAGATTGTAACTCCTTCTCAATGAAGGAATTCATAGTAACTTTGTTCTATGTCAACACGAGAGGATATCATCCAAAAACTTCGTGCGTTCAAAGTGAGCGTTGCCGGGCGCTATCCCATTGCTTCTTTGGCCCTGTTCGGGTCGTTTGCCCGTGGCGAGCAAAATCCTAATAGCGATATTGATGTGCTGGTAGAGTTCAATGGTCGCGTTGGTTCATCATTCTTCAAATTGGCGGATGAATTGGAAAAGCAGTTGGGTGGCAAGATCGATCTGGTTTCTAAAAATGGCATCAAACCCAAGTACTTTTCGGCCATCCAGTCAGATCTGATCTATGTCTAAACGCGACAATCAACTTTTGGTCGGAGACATGCTGGAAGCGGCAAAGAAAGTCCGTTCCTATTGCAGCGGCTTCACCTTGGAGCAGTTTTTAGGAGATGACCGTACGATTGATGCAGTTGTGCGGAACTTCGAAATAATCGGAGAAGCCGCAAATCGTGTTCGTCCTGATTTTCAGGCTGCCAATCCTCAGATTGACTGGAACACATTACGTGGCTTCCGCAACCGTTTGATCCATGAATATTTTGGGGTTGACCATGAGATCGTATGGCAGATCGTTGAAACAGAGTTGAACGAATTTATCGAAGACCTCGAACGGTTGGTCTGACTGAGATTGTTTTGGTCATTCTGAAAAACAAAACTCCGCGAGATGCTTCCTTCGTCAGTGAAACAGATAGCAGGCATTGAAGTTTCCGTTTGTTTCCCTGAGGAACGAAGGGTCTCTATTTTTTTCTCCAAGAAGAAACCCGAAACCGTTTCGAATTTATTTTTTAGAATTTCGTGCTTCAGAATCGCATACCTCGTCACCCATGACCTTCCCTCTATCAGAATTTGAGCAACACATAGACGAAACCATACTTCAACGCGGCTTCAGGTACTTTGAGAAAGGTCTTGTGGCAAATGTTGAAGAGATCTCACCAGATGAGTTTGAGGCTACTGTTCTTGGCTCCGAACAGTATCATATAAAACTGACCATTGATAACGGACTTGTAACTCGGCAATTGTGCGATTGTCCGTACGATATGGGTCCTGTTTGCAAGCACGTGGTTGCCGTACTGTTTCACATACAGCAGGACGAACTGGAACTGGCAGCAACACCAAAACCGAAGAAGAAGAAAAAGCCCAGAGGCCGATCCGTCATTAAGCAGGTGGAGGATGTTCTAAATACGCTTTCGCCTGATGAATTGAAGGTCTATGTACAAAAACTTGCAAAGGAAGATGCGGTCTTCAGACGGGAGCTACTTTCGCATTTCGCACATCTCAACAAGAATGAGAGCATTACGCTTTACACGCAGCAGGTGAAGGATATACTGCGAAAAGCCGCTGGCCGCGATGGTTTCATCTATTGGAATGCCGCTGGCAAAGTTGGGAACGAGGTTTATAATCTGCTATCTACGGCCGATCAACATGCCGAAAATGGCAATCTGCGAACAGCCATGTTCATTTCCTTTGCCATTATGGAGCAGATGACCGATGCGCTGCAGTATGCTGATGACAGCAACGCGGACATTGGCGGAAACATAGATTCCGCGTACGTAACGCTTCAGGACCTGGCGCAGGATGAACGTTTGAAAGAAGCGGAACGTGCCCAACTTTTCGATATGGCGCTGACCGCCTACGAAAACAAGGTGTTTGACGGTTGGGATTGGCATTTGGGGATGCTCGAACTCGCCTCGATGGTAGTGGATACCGCAGATGAGGTGCAACGGCTTTCAAAATTGCTTGACCAGGCCATGGCAGCCAAAAATGACTATTGGACGGAGGAGGCCGTTCACATTAAGTTCAGGCTGGTACGAAAGTCGGAAAGCGATGATGCCGCCCATAAGTTCATGCAAGACAATCTCGAAAATCCATTGATACGGAAAGAAGCCATAGAAATGGCCATCGGTGAGAAGAACTTCGACCATGCGATCAGCCTTACCGAAGAAGGAATTGAACTTGACCGCAAACCGATGCCAGGTCGTGTTTGGGACTGGTACCACCTGCTGCTGTCCATTGCGCAGATGCAGAACGACACCAATAAGATCATTGAATATGCGCGGTTGCTTTACCTCAAATCCAATCGCAATACCAGCCCTTATTACCCCATCCTGAAAAAGCATGTGAAAAAAGAGCAGTGGCCCGCTTTCGTGGACGGACTGATAGCAGGAATGACCGACACAGGTCTATGGTATGGACAGTCCAAGGTTGCAAATGTGCTTGTTGAAGAACAGCGATGGCCTCAACTGATGGATTGGCTGAAAACGCATCTGTCAAATAGATCCATTGGGCTTCGTACCGTTGCCGACCATGAAAAGCACTTGGCTCATCTGTACAGCGAAGAACTGAGCAGCCTGTATGAAACAGGCATCATTGATCTGTTGAAGGCCAATGTCGGTCGCAACTACTACATCGAAGCCTGCCGATACATCAGGCGCATGAAAAAACTGGGGGCCACCGATCAGGTCGGACAACTGATATGGCATTTACGTAAAACATACCCTCAGCGCCCTGCCCTGATGGAAGAATTGAACAACGTTTGAGGAATTGAAGAAACCCGAAATGAGAAAGCACGAAACAGTTTCGGATTTGAAGCTTTAGGATTTAGTGCTTTGTCCGCGTAACTTTGTAGTATGAGCCACATTCTGAAAGTTTGAAGAGCGGCTTTAAGAAAATTCACTTGTAATGACCATCATCATCCGCGCATCAGACAGCAAAGAGCAGCTCGAAAAGAAAATGACCCGTGCCATGAAAGCGCATCGTAAGCAGTTGCTCTCCAAAAGTTTCGACCCGTTCAAGTTTCTTGGAAAGTTGAAAGATGTTTATGGAGATGGGTTGGAGTATCAGCAAAAGTTGAGGGATGAATGGTCATGAACACCTTCTATTGGACACCAATGTGTTCATCTATCTACTGAGCGGCAACGAATTTGCTGCACGTGCCTTGGTCGGAAAACGGCTCTACTATTCATTCATCACCGAAATTGAACTGCTAAGCCGCCCAGGGCTGAATGCTTCCGAACAAAAGCTGATACACTCCATGCTTGCCGATTGTGTGAAACTGACCTATTCTGACCAGATAGGAAATGCCACCATCAAAATCAGAAGCTCCAAACATTTGAAAGTGCCTGATGCCATTATTGCTGCAACAGCCACCGTTCACGGACTTCCGATACTTACCGCAGACCGCGCATTTGAAAAAGTGGAAACGCTGCAATGCATCCTTTTTGAGCTGTGAAGCAGAACTTGGTAAGATTGCGCCAACCTTATTTTGAACACAATCCAAAGTAGAACGTCATGGCAACAAAGAAGATGAAAACCTACTCGCTTTCCGAAATGAAGGACAAGTACATCGGAAAGCCCGATAGTAAGGCTCGGGAAGAATATGAACGCACCTTATGCCTGAAATTGGCGGAACATAAACTGGAGGAAGAATGGAACAATAAGTCGAACGACCATTGGGATGATTTCTTCAGGAATTCACCTAAAGTATAATGTCGGGGGGTGAATGTTTTTCGAATTTGAACTTTTAGAATTTAGTGCTTTTATAAAATGCGTTTCGACATCATTACCATACATCCCGAACTGCTTTCGGGGCCATTCAGCCACAGCATTCTCAAACGTGCGCAGGATAAAAGCTTGGTGGAAATTGAATTTCACGACCTACGCCAATACACGCTGGATAAGCACAAAAAAGTGGATGATTACCAATTTGGTGGTGGTGCTGGCATGGTCATGACCATTGAACCAATTGACCGTTGCATTTCAGCTTTGAAGGAACAGCGCGATTATGACGAAGTGATCTACATGACACCCGATGGCGAACAATTTGACCAACCAATGGCAAATCATCTTTCTTCCAAAGGGAATATGATGCTGCTCTGCGGTCATTACAAAGGCATTGACGAGCGCGTTCGAGAACATTTCATCACCAAGGAAATCTCCATTGGGGATTATGTGCTTACTGGAGGAGAATTAGCCGCAGCCGTGGTCTGCGATGCCATCATCCGCCTCATTCCGGGCGTTATCTCAGACGAGACCTCTGCGCTATTCGATAGCCATCAAGATGGTATGCTCGCACCACCAGTTTACACCCGCCCAGCAGAATACAAAGGCTGGAAAGTGCCAGACCTCCTTCTTTCAGGAAATGACAAACTCATTGATGATTGGAGAAACGAACAAGCTTTGAAGCGAACTCAGGAACGTAGACCTGATTATTTGAAGGATGATTAAGAAACTGAAATGGTGTTCAGTTGTTCTCAAACACCGCCTATCTGCAGAACAATCTTGATGGTACGGATTTCGCTATTAGTGTGAACCGAAATCAAATACATTCCAGCTTTGAGATTAATCGCTCAGAATGAGTTCTCCTTGTAGGTGTAACTTCCACTCTGAATAGTTACGTTATTTTAATGGAAGTGGGATTTCTTGTCGTACTGGATTACTGCTATGAGGCTGATACGAATTGCGAATAAAAAACGAATCCCGAAATAATACCAATTATACTTCAAAATACCCCATATAATTCGTTTCTTTTTCACCCCGATTTCTTTAAAAGCCGCCCCGATAGCTATCGGGGTGCCTGAATTTTTTAAATCATCGGAGCAAAAAATAATTCAAATTCTTTATAGCACATTTTGAAGTACAATTGGTATTACATATTGAATGAAAGCTGTTTGCCCTTATAATGTTTGATTGAAATGCTCTCAGTTTTTCTTTCTCAGCTTTGGAGAAACACTAAAATTGTAGATGGCGGCAATGGTAAAGCTTGTATTGTAATTTGAGGCTGTTCCATCTTTTAGTGTGAAGATCTTCTGTGTACCTCCATCAAAACGGAATTCAGGAATGAGGGTCACTCCATGAGTTTTAAAGTTGGCAGAAAGCGTTGCTTCGAATACACTTCCTCCGCCAGAGGCATCACTTAATACCTTTAACTGTTTTGGGTCTCCAAAGTGTTCCAGGCGTAGATTCAAACTTCCCCATTTTTTCGGCTGAAAATTCAGATATAATGCCTGTCCGTGCCAAGTTTGATTGGTTATTGTGGTTTTCTTAAACTCAGTATCACCCACAAAGCTAACGGCACCACTCATAAAGCTAACAGTGCCGTTAAAGCCTAAGCTGAATTTATCGCTCACTTGACTGAAAAGCACTAGGTCAATTTGGTTTGATAAAATACTATCTGGTGCTTGCCCACCAGCATAGTTCAGGTAGATAGAAAGTAGAGGGCTTACTTCTACGCTGTACTGAGCGAGCGCACTTTTAAAGTTCATTCCACCGCTTGAGTATTTGAAATCATTAGGGTTTGCAACCCCAACCATGAACGAATGGGAGCCTTTGAAGAATTCAACTTTTAGGCCAGTATGAAAGAATGGGCCGTTGCTAAATAAATAACTCGTGCTATATTGGTTGTTCTGGTACGCGTCAACTAATTCGTATCCTACGTGTGTTGCCCAACTACCAGCACTTATTTTGACCCATTTTTTTGGTTGATAGGTGAGGTAAGCCTGTTTAACCGCTGCAAGCACTGAGTTGCCTGCTAAAGCTTCGTTGTAGGAAAATTCATTGGCTCGTTTTCCAAATCCCAGATCTAAGAACACACTCACCGTTTTGTACTCATAACAAACCTGCGCAGATGCCATACCCAGTTCAAATGAGTTGTGCGAATTTGTGAAGCTTGTCATATTGTTCGTCATCGATTCTCCAAGTATATCATAGCGATAATAAATATCAGCGCTGCCAGAAATGGTCAGTTCCCCATTTTTTTCCACTTCAATGGAGTCTGCTTTTTCGGCATCCACTTCTTGGGCTGTAATACGAGTGATGGCAAATGCTGATGAGAATAGTGTTAATAGAAGTAATGTTTTAAATAGGCTGGAATTTTTTGTCATGGAATTACTGTGGTTTATTGATTGATTTTGAATTGGTTTTCGAGGAAGGAGTCACCCGATTGTTGCAATGAATCTTGGCGTGTCCTTGAATTGTTGGGGTCAGTATTTATTTATCCAAGTTTATTTTTCCTGACCCTGCAAAAATAGACAGACTAACTAAATAAAATTGATTTAAATAAATACTTACCCACATAGCAACAGGGGTAAGTGGTAAATAGATTAATTATTATTGACAGTACCCCAATAATTACTGGGGTGTGTGAGGAAAGTACACGATTTGTGAAATCAACCTAGGCGCTAGGCTAGGTTTTGAAAGCAGTTAAGCATGGAGGCTGTCTCAAAAGTCAATAATTCCGTCATTCGTATCAGCTATCAACGAGTTCCACTAAATTCGTGGTAGAACCAATTTTTTGAGACAGCCTCCTCCCTAAGGTTTTATGTATGAGCGATGTGGTAGAAATGAAACTGAAGCGTCTGCCCAGAGCATTTGTTGAACATAAAACAGTTTGATGTCAGCTAGAAAGCTGATACTATATGCTAGCTGAGGCAGACAAAATTTCACTCGAATTGATGCTTTTGGACATGGTCTCTTTTAACCTCAGTTCCACTTAACATCCTGCGGGTCAGTTCGTGTGATTTTGCAGAACAAAATTGTATCGAGAACGGTTTGATTCCCTGACAAAAGCTGGTTCTCGATATAAAGTTTAGGTGAAATTTCACTCGAATTGACACTTTTTTGGTCTAACAAACCTTATGTCGAACTCAGGCTTTTAGGTCGAACTCAGATTGCTATTTCCCTTCGGACATCAGTTTACGGAGTATATCGGCTTTCAAATCCTCACATTCTTGCTCGTTTTGAGACGTCTTGCAATTTGTGCGAAGCATTTCATCAATTATCGATTGCTGATTTTCATACTCGCTACAATTCTTACACATTTTGGTGTGCATCGTGAGTTGAATTTGTTCGGTCTTGCTCAATGAACCGTTTAATTTTTTCTCAATCAGTTCGGCCGCTTTCTTACACGAAAGCATCAACATGTTCATAATCTTATTCATTGAGCCAGTTTTTCTGCAGGCAATCTCGAAGTTGAAGTTTTGCGCGGTGGATGAGTTGCCAGTAGTAAGTCGATGAAATTTCGAGTTCCTTACAAATGGAATCGCTGTTTAATTGATCGTAGTATTTCATCTGCAATACTGCGAATTGCTTTTCGGGTAAATGCTCGCGGCAATTCAATAAGGTGGTGTTGAATTCGGGATTGTCAAGCAGGTGTTCTTCTTCTCCTAAAGACGATGGCGCTTTATCTGGTAACCAAGAACCGTTTTTGTCGAAGTAGCTATCACTACTTACTTCTTGGTCTTTGCCACGATAGAATTTTCGGTAATAATCTGTGATTTTATTTCGAAGAATGGAGAAAAGCCATGTTCTATGAGAGCTATCGCCTTTGTAATTCTCTAGGCCTTTGAAGGCGGCAACAAACGTGTCCTGAACCAAGTCGTCCGCTTCTTCACGGTCTTTTACTCTACTAGAGGCGTAAGCCACCAACTCAGAAGTATGCTTTTGTACAAGCTCCGTTATGATATTGGCAGCGGTTTCCATTCGAGCAAATTACGGTTTCGCAAACAGAGTGTCGGAGAAATATTCGTTGCTGTCTAAGAAATGTTTTTCGAACTGGAATCCAGCATCCGCGCCTAGTTTTTCAATTCCCGATAGCGAATATTTTTTCGAAAGCTCCGTCCAAATCATTTCGTCCTTCTCAAACTTGAATGACTTGCTAGTGGCAGTTATTTCCACCTCTTGTTGTTCCTTGCTAAACAGGAAACTTCTTACATCGCCATTGGCTGGGTTATAAAAGCTGTAGAAACCAAACTTCTTGATATTGAAGTTTCCGCCCAATTCTCGGTTTATTCTGGTGAGTAAATTGAGATTGAACCTTGCAGTTATGCCATCTGAATCATAATACGCGGCCCGAATGAGATTTGGGTCTTTCATTAGGTCGAAACCAATAATCAACTTATCGCCAGAACGCATATGTTCATTCATGTGTTGGAGAATGTCAACTGCCCATTCTGGTCTGAAATTGCCAATATTGGAACCAAGAAAGAGAACCATATTCGGACAGTTTGCTTGCCCCTCAATCTTATCCATCACCTCAAAATAATCCCCAACCTGAGGGTTCATTTTTAAACTCGGCAACGATTCATTCATGCTTTTCACCAATAGGTCAATAGCTTCTTCGGATATGTCAATCGGAACATAGGTGAAGTCGGCTCCGATTTCCAACAGGTTGCGAAGCAATTCTTTGGTTTTAAGGCCATCTCCAGCACCTAATTCAATAATATTGAAATGACCAGTGAATCCTGCGGCTCGATGAATTTCGCTGGCTCGGTTTTTCATAATATCCATCTCACAATCTGTGAGATAATATTCATCCATTGCCATTATTTCCTGAAAAATTCGGCTTCCTTCATCATCATAATGATACTTGGATGAAAGGAATTTCGGATTGGCCGAAAGACCTTCTTCTACTTCTTCTGCAAACGTTTTCTCCATATTTTTTTTTAGTCAATAGCGAAAGGCGAAAAACGAATAGTACGCAGGCACCGATCCTTACTCCTTATCCTTACTCCTTACTCTTTTCACAAGTCTAATTCCGCTGAACTGCCACTGAAAATGAGGGTGGAAGAAATTTCGGTATGTGTTTCTGCTGTGGTTGGGCGATGTAGCGGCTGAACCCCCGCGCAGCACCATTTGATTAATCATGAATTTGCCATTGTATTCGCCAATAGCACCCGGGGCTTTATTGAAGTTAGGGTACGGGAGATACGCACTGTTTGTCCATTCCCAACGTTCGCCCCATTTAAATTGAGCAGATGCTATTTCCCATTCAAATTCGGTTGGTAAGCGCATCCCTTTCCATTCTGCAAAAGCGGCAGTCTCGTAGAACGAAACATGGCAAAGAATATCATTCGGGTCGATCATCTTCAATCCACCGAGCGTGAAATGATGCCATTTACGACCAACATTTTTCCAATATAGAGGTGATGAAATGCGCTCCTTTTGAACCCAAGACCAACCATCATCTAGCCATAGATTGAAATCTTCATATCCGCCAGCTTCGATGAATTTGATGAACTCACCATTTGTTACTAATGCATTCGAAATCTCGAAATGTTGCAGATAAACCTTGTGTCTTGCTAACTCATTATCGTAACAGAAACCTTTCCCATCAAACCCAATTTCGTAAATACCTTCTTCAATAGATATCCAGCCACCTTCTGTATTTCTAGAACGCACAAGGCTTCCGCCTTCTTTATAGCAGCCATCGGGTTTCAGTTGGCTTAGCATGAATTTCAGATCGGTTATCAGCAGTTCTTGATGTTGTTGTTCATGGTTCATTCCAATGTCCAGCAAACCGGCAATTTCAACTGGAAATTTAGTGCTTAGCAATTGTTGAATATTCTCATCTACATACCTGCGATAGGCATACACTTCTTTCATTGAAAAATCAATTTCTCCACGTTTATCCCGTTCAGTCCTTTCGCCAACATTATTGTAATAGCTGTTGAACAGAAAAGCACAGTTGTCTCGGAAACGTTCGTATCCTTGAACGTACTTGGTTAAGATGAACTCCTCGAAAAACCATGTTGTGTGACCTAACTGCCAGGTGGCAGGACTAGCATGCAAAACCACCTGCGCGTTGTAGTCTTCGTGCTTAAGTGGAGCACAAATTTCTTCGGTTCGTTTTCTAATGTCGAGATATTGATTCATCAATATCGCCCAAAATAGGAAACTGAATACTTCACAAACTGTCGTTTGGCAGATTTTCCTATTTATTAATGCAAATCTGACGAAAGGCTTTCTGTTTTGCTTAGCAAATTGGGGTCAACTACTAACGAAATACGGTCAGCAAGGTTCATCGGATGTTAGCTTTGTAAAATGAAATACGCTTGTCCGCTACTTTCCCCAAAAGGATTTGCGATAGACAATTGGCGATATACGATTTTATCGCCAATTGTACATTGCAAATTATTTTCAGGCATTGATGAAAACAGCAGGTGATATTTATCCCGTTGGGGAAAGTTGCGGATAAGTATAATAGAAAATCTATTACGTCTTGAAACTACTGCAAAATCAAACGCTTGGCTGTATTTTCGTATTTCACCATAGCAGTGCTATGCTGGAAACCGTAAAACACTTGATTTTATTGTAGTTTCAACCCTCATCACGAAGTTCTACTGCATAATCTGGGTTGAACGCGAAATAATCATGAAAAACTACCTATCGCTCGTTAAATTCTCGCACACCATCTTCGCGATGCCCTTTGCGCTAATCGGTTTTTTCATTGCGGTGCAGTTCACCTCGGCAACCTTCGAATGGCATCTTTTGGCCAAAGTGGTGCTGAGCATGGTGTTTGCCAGAAATGCGGCAATGGCATTCAACCGCTACATAGACAGAAATATTGATGAGAAGAATCCACGAACTGCAATTCGAGAAATTCCGGCTGGAATCATCAACGCTAACGCAGCAATTTGGTTCGTTATTCTGAACTCCTCCGCGTTTGTAATTACAACGTATTTTATCAATCCGTTGTGCTTGGCGCTTTCGCCTGTAGCATTGGCGGTTGTTTTAGGCTACAGCATTACCAAAAGGTTTACTGCCTTATGCCATCTCATACTCGGATTAGGCCTGAGCCTTGCTCCAATTGGTGCTTATTTGGCTGTGGTAGGGAAATTCGATTTGCTTCCCCTACTCTTTTCCTTTGCCGTGTTGTTCTGGGTTGGAGGGTTCGACATTGTTTATGCTTTACAGGATGAAGAATTTGACCGAGAGAATGACCTGTTTTCTATTCCAATGTGGCTTGGAAAAGCGAAAGCTTTAAACGTATCAAACGTACTTCATGCCATTACGGCTGCACTACTATTTTGGGCAGGAAGCATGGGCGATTTTCATTGGCTGTATTGGATTGGTTACGCCATCTTTATTGGATTACTCACTTACCAACATACGCTCGTAAAACCAAACGACCTTAGCCGCGTGAACTTGGCTTTTTTCACAACCAACGGAGTTGCTTCCGCAACCTTTGCTTCATTCGTAATTGCTGATTTATTTATTCTGTGAATACTGTAATCAAATTTCCAGGCGAAAGCCTTCCTCAACAATATTTCGATGTCCGTTATGAGATTCTCAGAAAACCTCTTGGCTCTCCAAAGGGTTCGGAAAAATTGAGTGGAGATAATGAATCTATTCATACCTGGGTTGAAGATGATGGAATAATTGCTGTAGTTGGTCGTGCTCATCTCATTCCTAATCATGCAGATGGAAGTGCGTTGGACGAGAAAGCAGAAAGTGCTTGTCCTCCATTTGAGCCGCTTTGTAAAGACTATGAGCCAATAGCAGATGATAGCGGACTCGAAATTTCTGTTGAAAATCTTCGCCCAGCGGTTCAGATTCGTGCTATGGGAACATTGGATGATTACCAAGGTCTAGGACTTGGTAGTAAGGTTTTGACAGCTTTGGAGAATGAAAGCATTAATTTTTGGAATGCAAAAACAGGTTGGCTTCAAGCACGAATAATTGCCATTCCCTTTTACGAAGCTAATGGCTGGTGTTGTTTCGGACCAGAATATGAGGTGCCCAATGTTGGCCCACACGTTAGTATGTGGAAGAAATTTTAGAACTTGAATGAGTAAACAATTACTATGAGAATATTTTTCACTTTTCTACTCACACTTCCAGTTTTAGGCTTTGCTCAAAACGCTTCGGTAAAATCTCTTATCATTTCCAAAGGCGCAACCATTGTAATGTCTGAAGAGACGGAAGATTGGGAAATAAACTTGCAACATCTGGAAGCTCCAAAGCCCGGAACAAGCAGTCTTCGTGCAGAATTGCATCAGAAAAAACTGGAAATAATGCAGCGTTATCCAGCAACTTCCACAAATAATCAAAGAGCGGCAGCCGGCTCAGTACCAACAGTAGGCACCAACTTCGAAGGAAATAGTTTTGGTGGAATACCCAACGATAACGACATGGCTATTTCAAACGATAGTATGATCGTTTCGGTAACAAATTCCAGAATTCACATTTTCAATGCCGTAACGCAAGAAGAGATTCTTTTCCGTTCGCTAGGAAATCTTGCGAATCCACTCGATATTTCGGGAAGTAAGTATGACCCGCATGTAATCTACGACCCTACAAATAAACGGTTTGTAATGATTTACCTCAACGGATCCACCTTTGAAACAAGCCAGATTATTGTTGCGTTCAGCAAGACAAGTGACCCATCTGCTGAATGGAACCTGTACGCATTACCGGGTAATCCGTTACAAAACCTAACGTGGTCAGATTATCCCGTAGTTGGCATTTCTGGGAAAGACCTTTTTATTGGCATCAATACATTCACCAATGGCTCCACCAACAACTCGGGATTTGTAGAATCTTGTCTTTGGCAAGTTGGTCTGAAAGAAGGCTACATTGGCTTCGATTTAATCACCAAATACTATTCTGACATTCTGCCCGGAAGCAAGGAAATTTTTAACATCACCCCTATTCAGGAAGGCGATGCGCCAACTGGAGAGAACATGTTCCTACTTTCAAATCGCAATACTGATATTGAAAACGATACACTTTTCCTTCTTGAGGTTACTGGGCGGGTAACCGACCCAAACTCAGACCTTTTGGTGCGGACTATTTCTACAGACGTACCATACGTTCTACCCGTCCCTGCCAAGCAAGCTGGCGGACAATGGTTTGACACGAACGACAATCGAGTTTTGGGAGGTTACACAAAGAACAATCGACTTCATTTTGTGCAAAGCTGCACCGACCCTACCACCGGCACATCTGGCATTTACTATGCTGTAATTGATGGTTTTGAAGGAAGCGCTCCAACTGTTACCAGCCGCGTTATGAGCGACCCAAATCTATATTATGGGTATCCTAATATTTCTTGGAGCGGAATTGGAGATAATGACGAGGAATCCATAATCACATTCAACCATAGCAACGAATCCGTTTTTGCTGGCTTCAGTGCCATACACATAAATGGAAATTTAGAAGCATCTGACCGTATTGAAATTAAACCTGGTCTTGGTTTCGTAAACGTGATGCAAGACACGCTAGAAAGATGGGGTGATTATTCGGGATCGCAGCGACTATATGATGAACCGGGTACAATTTGGGCTGCTGGGTCTTTCGGAAATGCTTCGAACGGACACGGAACTTGGTTAAGTCAACTAAGCTCACCAGATGTTGAAACTGGAATCACCGACATTCAAGCATCAAAAATTGAATCTCTTGTTTACCCAAACCCATTCACCAATCAACTAGAAGTGGTTTTTGACCTAAAAGAAACGCGTTTTCTTCGCCTCGAACTGGTTGATGTTCAAGGTAAATCAGTACGGATTTTATTGGAAGACCGGATAAAATCAGGCAAGAACCGTTTATTATTTAATGGTTCGTTTCTCACTTCTGGAACCTATTTCTTAAATGCTTATTCCGATAAAAATTTAGTCTTCGGCAAAAAAGTGATTAAACAATAAATTGAAGAAAAAACTCCCTCTTGTTTCCCTTTCTCTGGTCGTAATAGGACTTGTTGTATGGAAATACGTCCATCGACCAGTTAATCTAGAAAAGCAGCCAATTATTCTAGGCCATGGCGGTATGGGAGTTCGATCACCTTACACGCTTGATTCAAAACGATCTATTGAGGTGGCACTTTCATTTCCGATTGAAGGGACAGAAATAGATGTACGCATGACTTTCGATAATGTTCTCATAGCTTACCATGATGAAGAGTTGCCCGTTCACACTGGATGCCCAGGAAAGGTTTGGGAGAAAACGTACCCAGAAATGTACGAGTGCTCGCATGGTGTTTTCCATAAAGCAGAACCCACTGATGCCTTGGATACCCTTCTCTCCAACTCTTGGAAAGATGGAACAATTTTCTCCTTGGATTTGAAACCCGAATCAGATATTGACAGCCTCCGTTTAATACTGTTCAAATCAAACGTAACGAACGTTGTCAATCAGTTTCCTCAGTTCAGATTTCTTATCGAATCGCAAGATTTAAACTTATTGGTGAGTCTTAAAGAAATGGGCGTCAAGGGCGAACTGTTCTATTACGCTCAAGATGGAGAATCGGCTATTAAAAGTGTAAAGAAGAAACAACTTGCTGGAATTTCTATCAATGCAGCAAACATGACCAAACAACAGATTTCCGAAGCTAAAACAGCCAACATTACGGTGATGATATGGGGGACAGGTTCGGTTTTTTCTAATCGTAAATTTCTTGATTTGGATGCTGACATCATTCAAACCGATGCGATTAAGTCTATGGTGTCAATACTTGAGAGATAACAATGCAATTCGACCACGAAGCATTGTCAAAAGAAATCTCGTATCGAACATCACGAAGTTCTGGTGCAGGCGGCCAAAACGTAAATAAGGTTGAAACCCGTGCTGAGGCGATGCTCAATATTTGGGAGAGCGTTGCGCTTTCAGATTCACAGAAAACTAGAATTGTATCACGTCTTAAAAATCGAATCAATGCCGCTGGTGTTCTAGCGGTAAGCTGTGGCGAAACGCGTTCGCAAAATCGGAACAAACAAATCGCCTCAGAACGGCTGTTAGACCTTATTCGATTGGCGCTTGAAAAGAAGAAAATAAGAAAGAAATCTGGTATTCCTAAATCGGTAAAACGAAAGCGGCTAGACAAAAAAAAGAAGCAATCTGAAAAGAAAGCCAGACGCAGATTTGATTCGGATTGAACGTAAATTCACACGTATGAAAACACGCTATTCTCTCATTGCAACTTTCCTGTTGGCAGCCGCTATTATTGGATGTCAACCAAAACCGAAGGTTTCCGAATCTGACGAACCAGAAGAAACTTCCTCAGGACTTGAGTTCGATCTTCAAGGCCATCGCGGGGCTCGCGGGCTATTCCCCGAAAACAGCCTAGAAGGGTTTATTGCTGCTGTTGAACTACAGGTAAACACCATAGAAATGGATGTGGTCATATCAAAGGACAATAAGGTTGTGGTTTCGCACGAACCGTGGATGAATTCTACCATTTGCGTAGGTCTTAATGAAAAGCCCATTCCTGAGGGAAAAGGACTCACGACTTACAACATGACTTATGACGAAATAACCAATTACAACTGCGGAAGCCGTCCTCACCCTGATTTCCCGTTGCAAGTAAAAATTCCAACGTTTAAACCGCTACTTAGCGAAGTTATCACCGAAGTAGAAACCCGTGTTGCCGAATTAGAACTTCCTTCCGTGTATTACAATATTGAGATTAAGAGTACGCCCGATGGTGATGCTATTTTTCATCCAAAACCAGAAGTGTTTTGTAAGTTGGTTTTAGGTGTTGTTCAAGCAGAAAACATTCAAGATAGAACCATCATTCAATCGTTTGACGTTCGCGCATTGCAAGCAATGAAAAAACTGGAATCATCAATTCCCTTGGCACTACTCATTGAAGAAACAAATGGCTTTGAGAATGACCTCGAAAACCTAGGTTTTACACCAGCCATTTACAGCCCGTATTTCCCTCTTGTAACCAAAGAACTAGTTCAATCCTGTAAGGAGAAGAATATCAAACTCATTCCTTGGACGGTAAACGAAGAAGAAGACATGGTTCGGCTTCTTGATTTTGGAGTTGACGGCATTATTACCGACTATCCGGATGTTGCTTTGACTTTGAAAATGTAGAGCAATAAAAAACCCTCCTCGTTTCCGAGGAGGGTTTTAAAATTCTATAGAATCACTTTATCAAGCTTCTTGCGAAACCTTTGGTGCTGCAGCTAAAATTTCTTCGTTGGCATTGTCCGCATACTCTGCGAAATTCTTTACAAATGAAGCAGCTAGTTTTTCTGCAGTTGCATCGTACTTAGACTTATCAGACCACGTATCCTTTGGGCTTAAAAGCTCGGTTGGAACATCTGGACATGAAGTTGGCATAGCCAATCCAAACACTTTATGCGTTTTAAAATCAACGTCAGCCAACTCACCATTCATAGCAGCCGTAATCATAGAACGCGTGTATTTTAGTTTCAATCGGCTACCTACTCCGTAAGCGCCACCGCTCCAGCCAGTGTTTATCAACCAAACATTTACACTGTGCTCTTTCATTTTCTCACCTAAAAGCTCAGCATATTTCGTTGGGTGTAGCGGAAGAAATGCAGCACCAAAACATGCACTGAAAGTTTCTTGTGGCTCGGTAATTCCAACCTCAGTTCCTGCAACCTTTGCTGTATAACCAGAGATGAAGTGATACATGGCTTGCCCCGGAGTTAGCTTAGAAATTGGAGGTAAAACTCCGTAAGCATCACACGTTAAGAAGAAAATATTCTTCGGGTTTTTAGCAAAAGAAGGCGTAACAATATTATCAATATGATTAATCGGATAAGCCACTCGCGTGTTTTCCGTCTTCTCAACATTTTCGTAATCAACAGTAGATGTTTCAGGATAGAAATTGGTATTTTCAACCAATGCTCCAAACTTAATTGCATCCCAAATCTGAGGCTCTTTCTCCTGAGTCAAATCAATACACTTGGCATAACAACCTCCTTCAAAATTGAAAATTGTATCGCCATCCCAACCGTGCTCATCATCACCAATTAGTCTTCTTTCAGTATCAGCAGAAAGAGTCGTTTTTCCAGTTCCTGAAAGGCCGAAGAAAATAGCCGTATCGCCATCTTTACCAACGTTAGCAGAGCAGTGCATAGAAAGAACATTCTTCTCATGCGGAAGAATGAAGTTTAAAACAGAGAAAATTCCTTTTTTAATCTCCCCTGTGTAAGCCGTTCCTCCAATAAGAATCATTTTCTTAGTAAAGTTGAGAACAGCAAAGTTGTGCTGACGTGTTCCGTCCGTTTCAGGATCAGCATAAAAACCGGGAGCACAAATAATTTTCCACTCAGGGTCAACATTCAACACCTCTTCTTTGGTCGGACGCAAAAACAAATTGTTTGCAAAAAGATTTGACCATGGAAATTCCGTTGCAACACGAATATTCATTCGGTGCTTGTCGTCAGCGCAGACGTAAGAGTCTCGCACATACACTTCTTTGTTTTGGAAATAAGCAGCCATCTTCGAGTGGAGCTGGTCGAATTTATCAGCATCAAACTTGATATTGATTTCTCCCCACCAAACAGCATCCTCCGTCTTCTCGTCACAAACAATAAAGCGATCTTTTGGAGATCGTCCAGTAAATTCTCCTGTGTCAACTGCAAGCGCGCCATTATCGGTCAACGCTCCTTGTCCATTTATCAATGTTTCTTCAACAAGCTCAGCTGGAGTTAAGTTCCAATAAGCCGCTGCTACGTTTTTCAAACCCAGATCAGCAACCGATGCTCCTTCTGCCTTCAATCCGTATTCGTCCATGTTTTAAGTTCTTTCGTTTTTAAAAAGGAAAGCGCAAAGTTAACCTAATCTTGCTTCGTTCTCATTCGTTTTGTGTCTGAGTAATGTCAGTTTTCCACAAGCAATACGAAACAACTTTTTGCTCGTTTTCAGACACAGGTTGTTATTGCAAACCAATCCTTTTCATGCCAACCTAAAAACATCAGCTATTCTACCCACTATTGCCATCAAATTAAATGGTGTAAATCCGTGTTTTGGTTAAAAATCATTATCACCGTTCCAAGCTATTCATCTATTTTTGCCGCCCTTTTATATTTTTTTGAACATCTGTTGTTGAAAATAAGAACCGCACATCTTCAAGGAAACCTACATATAATGCTTACCCTTGATAAACACGTAGCCCATGAATTCTGAATCTGGAGGAGAACAGGAAGACGAGCGATTGACCGAGTGCCTTGTGCGTTTCGAACACATGTTGGCACACGATGACCAATACTATTTTGATGTCGCGGATCTCGAAGAGCTTATTGACCATTACATGCAAAGGCTCGATCTTGACAAAGCATGGAAAGTCTTAGAGCTTGCTTCAAGCCAGCACCCTCATAGCCGAGAATTCGAACTAAAACGAGCTGACATCCTCGGTTTGAAAGGAGATTATGATGGCGCAATGAAATCCATAGCTCTACTGGAAGCAATCATGCCCAACAATCCTGATATGCTCATCACCAAAGGCAGCATTTTCAGCAAATTAGGCAAACACGAACAGGCTATAGAAATCTACAATCGTGCCCTTGAAACGGCCGAAAACAAAAGCGATTTACGGCTTCTCTTATCGTACGAATATCAATCATTGGGAAATCAATTGGAAGCGTTAAGTCAGTTAAAAATGGGCATAAATGACGCTCCAAACGATCAGGGCCTGATTTATGAAATCAGCTTTCTGTTCGATATGATTGGTGACAATGAATCTGCCATTGCGTTTTTCACCAAGTATTTGGATGACCACCCATATCAATACAATGCGTGGTATAATTTGGCCACATTCTATATCAAGAAACGTGACTTCAAGAAAGCCATTTGGGCCTTGGAATTCACGCTGGCTGTAAGCGATAAGCACCTAATGGCACTGCAAGAAATTGGGGACTGTTACTTAGAAATTGAGAATTGGGATAAGGCAGAAGAACATTTTAACGAAGCGTTGAAAGTCGATTTGGATAATGCGGATGCACTCATCGGAATTGCCGAATGTTCAGAAGGACGCCAAGATTTCGATCTCGCCTTCGACCGATACAAAGCCATTGCAGATACGGATGCTTTTCATGCCGAAGCATGGTACGGAATGGCCGTTGTTCGTGAAAAACAGGAACGGTATGACGAATGCCTCCCATATATAGAAAAGGCACTTGAAATTGACGCAACTGACCCCGAGTATTGGGCTTTTCTTGGTGACATTAAAGAACATGGAGAACAGTATGAAGAAGCGATTGAAGCATTAGAAAAAGCGAGTTCGCTCAATCCTGAAGATATGAGCGTTTGGGTAGCTAAAGCGGAATTAATATTCAATCATGTTGACCAAAAACTGGGTACAGAAACACTCATGGAAGCACTAAAGGTTTCTCCTGAAAATGCAGAATTACATTACCGTCAGTCGGCTTTACTTTTAGCTTCTGGCCAAGTGTCCGAAGCGTTGCATTTTCTGCAAAATGGACTTGAGATAGATTACGACAAACACATACTTTTGTTGGAGCAATTTCCCAATGCAATCAACATTCCTAGGGTAATGGATCTCATTCAGATTTACGGACAGTAATGAACTTCAACCTTAGCCACATTCCAGAGCGAACGCCAAAACCCAGAGAGTCGGGTTTAACAATGGTGATGGACAAAGGCCTAAGCCTTCGCGGAGCTGAAGACCTGATTGAAACGGGCGCACACTTAACAGATTTAGTCAAACTTGGATTCGGTACTTCTCTAATCTCAAAGAATCTCCAACAAAAAATCAAGCTATACCAAGAAGCAGGTATGATGGTTTACTTGGGAGGAACGCTATTTGAAGCATTTCTGGTTCGTGGACAGTTTGACGATTACAGAAAATTATTGACCAAGCTTGGTGTTGACACAGCCGAAGTTTCAGATGGTTCCATCGACCTAAAACACAATACCAAGTGTGAACTCATCCGTGAAATGGCCAAAGATTTCAGAACGCTTTCTGAGGTTGGATCGAAGGAAGCAGGGATTATCATTCATCCAAACAGGTGGAAAACGATGATGAAAGCCGAATTGGAAGCTGGTTCGTGGAAGGTAATTGCCGAAGCTAGAGAAAGCGGGAATGTGGGGATTTACCGACCAAACGGTTCTGCTCACGTATCTCTCATTAGTAAAATATTGGATGTAATTCCTAAGGACAGCATTCTTTGGGAAGCGCCACAAAAAGCCCAGCAAGTTTGGTTCATAAATCAGCTTGGCGAGAACGTTAATCTAGGAAACATTGCCCCTAACGAGGTTATTCCTTTGGAAACCCTGCGATTAGGCGTTCGTGGCGATACATTTTTTAATTATCTCCCAGAAGGAACAAACGTGAATGATGTGATTACTCAAGCGAGAAAAGGAAAAACAGATTAATGGTTACTGGGTTAATGGTTAATGGTTATTGGTTTGAATCAGACAGGTCATTCGTATTCCTACGACTTCAGTAAGTTGCGATTCCCCCTTTCAAAGGGGGTGGCGAGGTACGAGACGGGGGATTTATCCGTAGTATCACATGAGAGAAGTTGATAATGACAATCGGGTTAGCGGCCATATCCCCGAATAACCCACTAACAATTAACCGATAACTTGAAAGAAAATGAAAGAACTGACAGTACAGCAGCTCAAACAGATGCAAGATGCAGGCGAGACGTTTCAATTAATTGACGTTCGCGAAGCTTATGAAGTGGAAATTTGCAGCATTGGCGCAGAACACATTCCTATGGGAGAGGTTCTAGAGCGAGCGAATGAAATCAAAAAAGACATTCCAGTAGTGGTTCATTGCCGCAGCGGAGCACGTTCTGGTAATGTGATAAACGCACTTGAGATGCAGCTCGGGTTCACAAACCTTCACAATTTAAAAGGCGGGATTCTTGCTTGGGCAAGTGAAATTGATACAAGTCTGGAGCAGTATTAATGGCCTCTAAATCCAATTCGCGAAGCACAAAAGACTTCGTTTTTCTCTATTTAAAAGGAATGGCAATGGGCGCGGCAGATGTCGTTCCCGGTGTTTCTGGTGGTACAATTGCCTTCATCACAGGCATTTATCAGGAGTTACTTGATACGATTAAAGGTTTTAATCTTTCTGTATTCAAAACACTGAAATCCGAGGGAATCAAGGCTACTTGGAAAAAGACCAATGCCACATTCTTAGTCGTTCTATTTGCAGGAATTTTTACCAGCATCATCAGTTTGGCAAAGGGAATCACTTTTCTTCTAACCACCTATCCTATTCTACTTTGGGCATTTTTCTTTGGATTAATCGTTGCATCAAGCCTTATTATTGGCAAGTACATCAAAGAATGGAACGCTAAAACCATTGGAATGATGATTCTGGGAGCAGCCGTTGCATTCTACATTACAATAGCCGCACCATCTCAAATTCCCGATGGGTTGATTTACATTTTTATTTCTGGATGTATAGCCATTTGCGCTATGATATTGCCTGGTATTTCGGGCAGCTTTATCCTATTGCTCCTTGGTGCATACGCTACCGTTTTAGGTTCAATAAGCGGGTTGGTTGATGGCTTAAAAGCTGCGGATGCAGAGCTCATCGTACAGTACGGAACCAACATTTCCATTTTCATGCTTGGTTGTATTGTTGGAATCATTGCTTTCTCCAACTTCCTTTCTTGGATGTTCAAAAAGGCGTATTCGCTGACAATGGCTTTGCTCACCGGGTTTATGATTGGCTCATTGAACAAAGTTTGGCCCTGGAAAGAAACTTGCAGCTATAGAGAAAACAGTCATGGTAAAGAAGTTGCTTTTGAGCAAATAAATATGCTTCCAGATAACTTCGAAAAACTTTACGGAGAACCCTCACAACTTTGGATGGCAATTGGGCTTTGTATTTTCGGTTTTCTTGTGGTTTTTATGATGGAAAAAATGGCAGCTAGCAAGTAATGAGAAAGTTTGGCCTTATCGGTTATCCACTCTCCCACTCCTTCTCTAAGAAGTATTTTACTGATAAATTTGAAGCGGAAGGAATCGAAGCGGAATACTTAAACTTCCCCATCGAATCGCTCGAAGAGCTTGATGACATTATACGCTCCGAGCCAGAACTTGTTGGTCTAAATGTGACCATTCCCTACAAGACTTCTATAATTCCTTTGTTGAGCAATGTTGCTCCATGCGCACTTTCAATTCAGTCTGTTAATACGATTTGTATTGAACACGTTGGTAACTCTTGGAATTTGAAAGGTGCAAATACAGATGTTATCGGCTTTAAGGAAAGCATCTATCCGCACGTTAAAGTCCACAATCAAGCCCTTATTCTCGGAACTGGGGGCGTTGCCAAAGCAGCTTTTCATGTTTTAGAGGATTTCGGACTGGAATGTAAGAGTGTATCTCGAAGCCCAGATGATGGAGATTTTACCTATGACGATCTTGTACCCGAAGATGTTTGGGAACATTCCATCATCGTCAATTGCACACCTATTGGAATGTTTCCTGACGTGAATGACACTCCGAATATTCCTTACGAATCTATCACACCCGAACACGTTCTGTTCGATATGATCTACAATCCGGTTGAGACCGTATTTTTAAAGAATGGCCGAATACGCGGTGCCACAACCATTAACGGACTTCAGATGTTAGAACGACAAGCCGAAGAAAGTTGGAAAATCTGGAACATGGGCTGAATTTGCTGATACGAATTACAAATCGGGTACGAATATGACGAATGCACTCTAATCAGTTTTTTCCTAATTCGGCATGTTAGTGGTTTCAAGGAAATAAGACAGTAAACTGGCATGAATCACCAATGATTGTGAATTCGGATGAGTGATGTTGAACTTACATTCGCATATTCGTGTTTTATTCGTAATTCGTATCAGCCTAAAAATCAATAAAATGCAAAAATGACTTTTAAAGGAACAGAAACATACATCGCATCAAACGAATTGCAAGTTGCGGTAAACGCGGCCATTCACTTAGAGAAACCGCTTCTGGTAAAAGGCGAGCCGGGAACTGGCAAAACGCTTTTGGCGCACGAAATTGCCAATTCGCTTGGAAAAAGAATCATCACGTGGCACGTAAAATCCACCACCAAGGCGCAGCAGGGATTGTATGAATATGATGCCGTTTCAAGGCTTCGCGACAGCCAATTGGGAAACGATAAGGTGCATGATATTGGGAACTATATTCTGAAAGGAAAACTTTGGGAAGCCTTTGATGCAGAAGAATCGGTGGTACTTCTGATAGATGAAATTGATAAGGCGGATATTGAATTTCCGAACGACCTTCTGCTGGAATTGGACAAGATGGAATTCTTCTGCTACGAAACGCAGCAGACCGTAAAAGCCAAAAATCGACCTATAATCATCATCACTTCAAACAACGAAAAAGAACTGCCCGATGCCTTTCTGAGAAGATGTCTTTTCCATTTTATCCGGTTTCCGGAAGAAGAACAGATGAAGAAAATCGTGGACGTGCATCATCCTAATTTGAAGGAGGAAATGCTTAACCGCGCGTTGGGAGAGTTCTACAAGCTCCGTAAAGTGAACGGCATCAAAAAACGTCCAAGCACAAGCGAGTTGGTGGATTGGATTTCACTTATTCTCCGCGATGACCTTTTGAAAGATGAACCCGTGGACGGAAAACGCAAACTTCCGCCACATTTGGGTTCGCTCATTAAAAATGAGCAGGATTTGATGTTGCTTGAACGGATGCTTGGGTAGTGTAGAACCTTTGTGACCCTGGCAGTTTGGAGTTTTCAATTTAAAACCCATGTAGTAAATTCAACCGCTCAAGGCAAAAGCAACATGTTGCTTGCAAAAAATGAGCAGTTCCAGAAAAAGCAGTCACGCCAAGAAAGACTCCATCAAACTGAACAGTTTGAGCGAATTGGGGCTGCTGAAATCAAAAATTCCCAGACCGAAAAAGCCTACAAATACAGTCAGTAGTTCATGGAAAGTTGGAAAGGTCAAGTTTTTTCGAGCAGATAAAGGGTATGGATTTGTCGAATGTTTTGATGACCATCAGGATTGCTTTGTTCATATTTCCAAAATCATTCCGAAAACCATAGCCGAAAACGATCTTGTGGTTTTCAAGACCGTTCCGTCTCGAAAAAAAGAGAAACTAGGACAAAACGATGCAACCCAATTGCATTTACTTTCTCAGTTCAATGCTGATTATTCCTTTTTGGAGAAAAGCTTTTTCAATCACAAACTAGTTTCTTTGCGAAACTCCATTCTTGAAGTTCTACCCATAGATTCAGTTTTCAGGATTATCGAAAGTGAACTGAAACGCATTACAAAAAAGACAGAAAAGACAGAAAAGACAGAAAAGACAACTTCCGAAACAGTTATAGAAGATGTCAAATCCATCATTTCCTCCCTGAAAGAACAGGAATTGAAGCAAGGCGTTTTGGAGTTGATCAGGTTATGGGCTTCTGACTCAGCCAATGCCTTTGTCAAAGTAAATCTTTGGAATGATGCGCTTTGCGACCTGCCGAGCATCAATGAATTGAAGGAGGTATTCAACGATGCGCCTGATGAACTGAAGACCAAGATGGTCAATGCGGTTCCTCTACCCGACAAACTCGCTCTGATAAACATAAACCTGCGGAGGGGATTGCAACATGCAGCCTACTACAAGAACATCTTTGTGGTTATCCAGAATATCATCAACGAATCGAACATTGTTGTTTTTGACCTTGAACATGACGGAAACACCATCCGGGAAATTGCTTTTACGGAGAACGGTAAAATTGTAAACGCAACGGATGAGCCGAGCATTGAAACTGCGTTGCATCAATTCAAAAACGCCATCAGCAGTTCGCTTTCTTTTTTGGCAGGACACAATATTGTGGATTATGACATTCCAAAACTAAGGGAACGGATTGAATTGCCGGATAGCTTCAGAACAATTGATACGCTGGAACTGGAAACGCTTCTATCCCCTACCCTCAAAAGTTTTGCGCTGGACACGAAGCACCATGCAATGGATGACGTTCAGCATACCTCGGATCTGCTTACCGATCAGATTATCAGGCTCATTCACATTCCTGTGAAACAGCTTCAAAAAATGAGGAAATTTGTTGATGCTGGTTTTCTTGACACCATTGTCAAGTTGCGAAAAAGCATCAAAGAGAACCCTGCCGAACTCCGTAATCTGTTCGAAACGAAACGGAATAGCTTCTTCGTGGGGCAGGAAACAGAAAGCCGAAAAGCGGATGAACTGAAAACGTTCATTTCTGAAAGAACAGACCAACCTGCAATCATCATTGCGCCAAGAGAATTCCTCGCTTTATTGTCAGAACTCCCAAACATGCAGTTTGATGGAGAAAATGATGATTATTCCAAAATTATTTCTGAGAGCAAGGTTGCCAATCTGCCCGATGGAACGATTGAGAAATACCTCTTAGAATCGTTCATTGAAAAACGCAGATCAGAGAACAAAGCTCCGATCTATGCAACCATTCCAAGTAGAATAAAGCTCTTGCTCAAAGAAAATGTGAGTGTCGAACAAATTACTGAGCAGTCCACTTTTTATCCAAGTTCAAATGATCACTTCTGTTTTTCTCCCGACAGGCTGACCGATACAATTACCAAGATCAAAGAATCAGTCAGACCAGTGCTACTCGTGGAAAGTGATTTCATGTCTATTTCGCAGAAAACATTGATAAAAACCTTCGATAATTCAATTTTCCGACAGCGCCTTAACGATGATTCGTTCTGGATTCATTTTACCGGTGGACAAAGCCGCGTGGAGATCGGGCGTGCAGACCTTGAAAAATTGAATGTTGATAAGGTTCCTGATCATTTCGAGTTCTTCTGGATTGAAAAAACGTCTCTCGATGAATTTCAGGTCTGGGGAAATTTCAATTTCAGGAATCTTTTAAAGCACGAATTGAGTGAGTCCAATGTGTTAGAATTTTCCTTTTCAAAAGATGAATTGAAAAAGGAAAATTGCAAGTATGTCATCCCAAAAGGGAAATCAGGAAAGCTCTCCATCACGCGATATAATCCGGAAACAAGATACCGGGACCGCTACTGGACCTATCAAGCCAAGCTTGTAAAAGACATCATTCTCAGAAGCAACGGCCCCACCGTACTTATCATCAATCAAAAAAGTGAACAGCAAAAACTCTATGACTATTTCACTTCAATAGATCATTACGTTCCCGACCTCGATGCATCGCTTCTCCGACAGGTCAGCCTGTTGCTTGGTCATCGGTCGAAGAAAAAGGTTCTGATAATAGTCAAGGAGCAAATTTCTGAAATCGTTCGTTCAGGAGACATCCAGAACTTCAATTTTATCATTGACAGTTTTGAACTGGAGGAAAAATGGTTCGTTGCCAAAGGCACCGGATACCTTGCACAGGCCGAAAGATCAGAAACAGGATTGAAGTTTCGGAATGACGATTCCCGAAGCCAACTCAGAGAAACGGAAGATGATGGATCTGACGAAGCAGGTGATTCTTCTCCTGTATCATCTGATCAGGATGTGTTTGTGCTGTTGAAAATTCAAAAACCCATTATTGATCATTACCGCTGGCTTTTTCATGCTGCTGACAAGAATTCCACCGTATGGCTTACAGACAGTCGTTTGGGAGATTTTGCGGGGCTTGAAGAAGAATGGAACGCTTCAATGAATTTCATTTCCATTTGGGGTGATGACGAAGAATATGAAAGGGAATTTCAAATTGTAAAGGAATATTTCCCATCCCCAAGGCCGAAGGAGGAAATGATTATTGACCTTGATGCTGCTAAAGGTGCGTTGAAGAAGATTTTCCTGAAAGAAGGTTCTATCACGCATGATTGGTTTGATTATCAGCATGATTTTCTAAATGAAATTCTCCCAGCCCAAAAAGACATTCTGGTAACGCTGCCAACAGGTGGTGGAAAATCAATCTTGTTTCAGGCACCGGCACTGTACCGAGGAAGTATTTCGGGCAGGTTGACCATTGTAATCACACCATTGAAGGCGCTGATGGAAGACCACGTGAACAAACTTTGGGAACTCAATTTCCATGGCAGTGTCGCCTATATCAACCGAGATAGAAAGGACACACAATTGATATACAGAAGAATTGCCGGGGGCGAAACCCTTTTGCTTTACATCACACCGGAAAGGTTTCGTTCCAGGTCATTCATCAATGCCTTGAAAATGCGCTTGGAAAATGATGGAGGACTGGAATACGCAGTTTATGATGAGGCACACTGTGTTTCTCATTGGGGGTTGGATTTCAGACCTGATTATCTCAACAGCGCAAACGTGAATCTTACGCTCAAAGCAGGCGCGCACAGCCAATACCCACTTTTGCTCTTCTCAGCGACAGTATCGGAGCAGATCTACAAGGACTTTCAGGTCAGGTTCAATAATACGATCAACCGGGTAAGGAATTACACCACTGCATACAATCCACTCAGGGAACACATTTCCATTGGTTTTGAATCCTGCGAAGATGCAGATGACAAACTGACCAGTATTGCCCAAGCATTATATAGAGCAGATTTCGATGCAGAGAAAAGTCGTTGTCTGATATTCGTCAGAAGAAGAAAGGATGCGGAAGAGAACGTCCGTAAAATGGAAAAACAGTTGAACCTTCTTTTTGGAGGAGAAACTTTTACGGACAGAGTTGCCTACTTCCATGCTGGTATGAACGGAGAGGAGCGGCAGGAGGTTTACAATTCATACAAATCGGGTCAAACATATATTCTACTGGCAACAAAAGCCTTCGGTATGGGAATGGATATTCCCAACATTCATTACGTCTATCATTTCGGCCCTTCAGGCACATTGGAAGATTATCTACAGGAAGTTGGCAGGGCTGGGCGGAATGCAAAGCAGTTGGAAATTGCCGGTTTTGTTGATGGTAAAAAAATCGAAACGAGATGTTTTTTCGAGAAGGATGATTTCAAACGGATAAAGACGCTTTTACAGAACGGTCGGATCACTTGGGCAAACTTGATCGCGGTATATGCGGCCGTAGTGGAATACTACTCCAAATTCAGGAATTTTGAAACAGAGAATGATAGACCGATCGTGCTTCCATTCAACATTCTCAGTCAAACATCAGCTTTCGACAGCATACAGGATAAAGACCAACTGCTCAGGCTGAGCTTGTATTGGATTGAAAAATTAGGGCGGATAAATCTTGGATATTATGCTCCCGGCCAGCTGGAGTTCAGCGGATTCAAACCTCCGCCCGAAAGTAGAATTGAAAGCGGCCAACAGCGAAAATTGATTGAAGCGATCGGACGGGAATGGAACCGGAAAGAAGAAAGCTCAGAGGCTGTTTCAATCGAGTTGAATCGACTTCTCTCCGATGATATTTCAAGCTCTTCTGATTTGCTCAAACTCATTTTCAAGTGCCAGAAGAAAGGAATATTCTGCTACGAAAATGAGCTTATCATCTATCCTACCAAAAAGAAGATGAATGAATTGACCCATTTTCATAATGGGCAGGAAGAGCCATATTACCCTACGCTTGAAGCCGTTTACGACCTATCGGTCAACCTGATGGGGATGACCACAGAAAGACAACAGTTTCAGTTTGAAAATAGCGTTGTGGAGGAGCAGAAGAAGCTCATTGCTGGCGAGTTTTTCAACGAATATTATCTGCCTTGGTGTGTAAAGACAGATTCAAACGGAAACACAAAGATTGATGAAAAGCGCATTGGGAAAGAGCAAAAGGATTTTGTGCTTAACAAAGTAAAATTCGCTTTTGCACTTGCTGATCTCATCCCCAAGGTCAGACATCAGACCTTGATACGCCATACACTCGGACAGAACCCCAAAATTGTTCAGGTGGTTTATAATGGCTGCAAAAAGAAAACGGAATGGAAGAAATTCCTGAAAGAATTCAAGAAAGATCTGATAGCACTTCTGAATCACGTAACTGACCACTTTATTACAGAAGGTGGTAAACGGTACAATGCAACAGACCTTGTGCTAAAACTGGGGCTGGAGAAGAAAGACACTGAATACATTGAAAACCTCTTGTCATTTGCAAACTGGCTGGGCTATTTGCATTACGAAGGAACATTTTTACCAATGGGAGTTGAACTGTTTCTAGAGTCGAAGAAGGAAATCCGGCATGAGGAAAGCAACTCCACAGACAAAGAAACTCATGAACATTTTGAAGCTACACAGAAACTACGGGAGTTGAGATTGATAGCTCTAGAATGTTTGTCAGGCATTGATACCAAACAACAGAAGGATGAGTTCATTACAGATTATTTCGGATGTGATAATCAGGCAAAGATTATTGCGCTTCTGATAAGACACCTTGGCGAAAATCACAATGCCCTGAAAGCATTTCGGGATGAGTCATTAAAAGGTGCCTATTCCGAACTGAGCAGCGAACAACAGAAAGTCTATGATGAGGATATTTCCAAACACATTCAGGTAATTGCTGGACCTGGAAGTGGAAAAACACACACACTCATACTTCGTGTGGCGCGGTTGATTCACACCGAAAACGTGCGCCCTGAGAATATTCTGGTGCTGGCATACAATCGGGCTGTTGTCGTTGAACTTAAAGAAAGATTGACCAAACTTTTCAGTTCGCTGGGTTATGCCAATATCATTGGGAGATTGAAGGTTTTCACGTTTCACGGATTTTGCAAATTCTGTCTGAGAGATACAATCCGTCATTTGAAGTTTGACCAATGGGTCCCAAAATTCATTGAAACAGCAAAAGCGCGGCCAGGTATCATCAGTAATCAACTCGGAGTTATCAAATACGCTTTCGTTGACGAATTTCAGGACATCACCAACGAAAGATTGGAACTGCTGAAACTCATTGCAGACCCGAAAAACACCCATACAACCGTAATTGGCGATCCAAACCAAAGCATTTATGGTTATGAACGGGTGAATGAAGGTGGTAGCCGAAGCCCAAAAGACAACTACGAAAAATTCGCCTCCATTTACAACCCGACCGAATTACGTCTGAGCCGCAATTACAGATCCTATCCTGCTATTCTGGATCTGGCAGAATCGGTTATTGCCAGAAATGATGAAAAATTCGGCATCGCTCCTCTGATCCCCATCAAGAAAACCGAAGCGGTTAATTATTGTGAGGAAATAGATTGGAATCAAGAAAAAGTGGATTGGCTGAACAAGTTGAAGGATCTTTTGGAAGAACCGCATCCTGAAAAATCCACTGAAAAGTTTCGGCAGATTGCCATCATGTTCCGCTCAAACCGCGAGATCTATAGAGCCTATAACAAAATCCAGAAAGAGAACATCTCCAATATCCGCTTACGTATTCAAGGAGAAAATGAACAGTTCACTAAAGTTCGAGAAATAGCTTCGCTGCTCGATTTTTACAGGAGTGATCCAGACAAACCAATAACAAAAAGCCTGATTGCCGATCACCGTGCAAGAAAGTTGGAGATAAAGCAGCGTTTCCCAAACTGGGATGTGTATTACTTGGATATTTTTGAGTGTCTGCTTCTGGAGTTATTGACTGATATGGACTATGGCGTCACCCAAACCGACCTGATTGATTTTGTGGAAGAAGTTAGCCGAAAAGATGATGGACAGTTGAGCAAAATCTATTACAAGCATTATCGGGAAGTAAATCCCAATGAACGTAAGATAACAGAGGTGGTGCTGACAACCATGCACAAGGTAAAAGGACTTGAATTTGATGCGGTAATCATTCCACCTTCCTTCGCAGATCTTCCGCTCGTTGAGAACGACCAGAATCCTTTGACAGAAATTCAATTCAAAGATGAAATTGAAGAAGAAAGACGGATCCTTTTCGTTGCTTTGACAAGGGCGAGATACAGGCTCGTTTTTCTACATTGGAAAAGAGAACAAGCGATATTACAAGGACTGAGATTCGTTTTTCCTTCCGAGATAACTCAACAATTGGGAGTTCCAATACAGGCAGGTTTTGATAAATTCTTTATTTCCTGGGGAGCCAAGCAATTCAATTTCAACCGCTATTTTAAAAGAATCGAAGAGGGAATTAAAATTGGAAGTCCCGTTTCTATAGAAAAGAACACGGTTAACAATAATGGAAATACTTGGGTAGAATGGATCCTAAGATCGAACGGAATTCCCTTTGGCAGACTAGTAAAACCGCCAGTTGGAGGAGTTGAAGTCGTATCAATAAGCGCTTATCATGTTTCAGAAATATACAGATACACCTATCAGGACACTATTGAATATGATGGTAGGCACGGGACCACTTATGCAAACAACTGGTGTCAAAGTGCCATAGATAAAGGATATGTTTACTTGATAGAGTTTTCAGGATACGGAAAGATAAACTAACTGCATTTGCTACTGATTCGTTCTGTCGGTCATTCGGTAGAGTTTTAAAATCTGTAGAACAATCACAACCATGTGCCGTACAGATTTCGTATATTTACACGTATAAATACAATTTACGATGGACACAAAATTGACCTTAAAACTCGACAAGATGGTAATTGAAGAGGCGAAAAAGTATGCTGCCTCACATCAGCAGAGTCTGTCGCGCATCATTGAATCGTACCTGAAAACCTTGGTGAACAAAGAGCCTAAAAAAGGGAAAAAGAAAATTGAAATTTCTCCGTTTGTAAAAAGCTTGGCAACGGGAGTCCGAATTCCGGCAGACCTTGATGCACGAAAAGAATACCGGGCCCATTTGGAGGAGAAGTACAAATGAAAGACCGATTGTTTCTAGACACGAATGTGATGTTCGATCTGCTTGGTGAACGAGCACCGTTCTATGACACGGCAGCTAAAGTTGCAACGTTGGCAGACAAAGGAAAAGTGGAGATTGTGGTATCAGCACTCTCCTATTCTACCGTTCACTATCTGCTTTCAAAGTATGAAAAGGAAGATGTGGTGATGGAAAAACTCCGCAAGTTCAAGACGGTTTCCACGGTCTCCGATCTTTCTGATACGATAATTGACAAAGGGCTTTCATCCGCTTTTTCGGACTTTGAAGATGCGCTGCAATATTATTGTGCCTTGCAGTCCAATTGCAACATTCTTATAACAAGGAACGGTAAGGATTTCAAATTTTCAGAATTGCCTGTCCTTACTGGCGAAGAATATTTGAAGAGCCTTGAGATATGATGTGTTTTTTGGTTCTAAGATCTGACAACTGAAGCCTTACCTTTGACTCCATGACCACTTCAAATGAAATATTTGCGAAGCTTAAAGAGCTTAAGCCATTCCTGAAAAAGGAGTTTGGCGTGAACGAAATCGGGGTTTTCGGTTCGTTTTCTAATGAAACACAAACGGAAGAAAGCGATATTGACCTGCTTGTTGCATTGGACAAACCAATTGGCTGGAAATATTTCAGCTTAGAAATTTTTCTTGAAAAAACCTTCGGGCGAAAGATTGATCTGGTAACGAAAAGCGCTTTGAAAGAACAGCTTCGCGACAATATCCTGAGCACCGTAGTTCCTATCAGTTGAAGAAAGAAAATCGCTCATACCATCTGTATTTGGAGGATATGGAGTTTTCCATGGTTCGCATTGCGGAATACATTGAGGGATTGGACTTCGACACATTCAAACGCGATTACAAAACGGTTGACGCAGTTGTTCGGAATTTTGAGGTTATCGGTGAAGCAGCCAAGAATCTCCCATCCGATTTGAGGGAAAAATATCCTGCCGTTCCATGGTTGGAAATGTACTATCTGAGAAACCGAATCTCGCACGAATACTTCGGAATTGATTATGAAATTCTTTGGGATGTCGCGAAGAATCACTTGCCTGAGAATTTGAATCAGATTCGCAAAATTCTAAGTTCAGAAAATCAAACCTGATTCTAATAAATGTTCCTCCAACTCTTTTACGCTCTAAAACACGAAGGCATTCCCGTTAGTTTACGGGAGTATTTGACCTTGCTTGAAGCTGTGAAAGCAGACTTGGGAGAAAACGTAGATGATTTCTATTCGCTGGCGCGAACGATTCTCATTAAGCATGAGGAGCACCTCGATCGGTTTGATGCAATTTTCAGTCAATATGTGGCTGGAAGCATGAAGCTATCTCCTACCGACCTTTCTAAAATTCAGGAAGATTGGCTGAAATACATGGCTGAGAACAACCTCACGGAAGAGGAAAAAGCCATGATTGAAGCGATGGGCGGTTTGGAAGAACTGGCCAAACGCTTTCAGGAACTTTTGGAAGAACAGAAAGAACGCCATCAAGGTGGAAGCAAATGGATCGGCACGGCCGGCACATCTCCTTTCGGGGCTTACGGTTTCAATCCGGCAGGATACAGAGTTGGACAAGCTGGCAGCAGAAACCGAAGTGCGGTAAAAGTTTGGGACAAACGTGAGTTCAAAGATCTGAGCGACAAGGAAGAACTGAACACGCGGAACCTGAAAATGGCGTTACGTAGGCTGCGTGTTTTCACTCGGAGCGGACACGAAGAGGAATTAGACCTTGATACAACCATCAAGAAAACCTCTAAAAATGCTGGGTTTCTTGAAATTGAAATGCGACCTGAGCGCAAGAATAACGTGAAGGTGCTCATGCTGTTTGACATTGGCGGCACGATGGACGACCACATTGATATGTGCTCCAAACTATTTAGCGCAGCCAAATACGAGTTCAAACATTTGGAATTCTACTATTTCCACAACTGTTTGTACGAGCGGCTTTGGAAGGAGAACCGCAGAAGGTTCAACAATATTTCGCCAACGTTTGATGTGATGAACAAATTCAATGATGATTATCGATTAATCATTGTAGGAGATGCTTCTATGTCGCCATGGGAAATCCTCCATCCCGGTGGAAGTGTGGAGCACAATAATCCCGAATCCGGGTTGGTGTGGATGGAGCGGATAACCAAGAAATTCAAACATCACGTTTGGATAAACCCCAATCCAGAGGATATGTGGGATTATTCGGAATCGACACGAATCCTGAAACAAGTGATGAACGATAGAATGTTCCCGCTAACGATGGAAGGTCTGAGCAAGGCGATGCAGATGCTGAAAACGGCCAACAAACGCACGGTGAATCCGACTGAAGCTTAATTGCGTAAACACTAGCATCCGAAACTTTTTTCAACATCGTGATTTAATTTTCATGTCGAACTAAAATAAGCCTGTGAATCAACATTCAGCCAGAAAATAAGTCCTTTTCAAAGGCCAGTTCCGGTTGCATGGGCCGGGCAACTTTTCTAACTCCTTCCCGAACCTCGTTGCACACGTAATCCAATGATAGATACTGATACAGGCAGAAT
>Ga0316208_1000728_pt1 | contig 36705 bp, 40 predicted proteins | sample 3monopyrite_MG_FD_204944 | JGI IMG/M metagenome (GOLD analysis project Ga0316208, IMG submission 204944) | Microbial mat bacterial communities from mineral coupon in-situ incubated in ocean water Damariscotta River, Maine, United States -... | ecosystem: Environmental > Aquatic > Marine >...
CGGCTTCGTGTTCTTTGATCATCGAAATGATCTGCTCTTCTGAAAATCTTGAACGTCTCATAATCCATCTCCAAAATAGTGGGACAGATTCTACTCAAAAATGGAGGAGTTTTGAGGTCGCAGGTCATTACGCAAGTCCTAAGGGCTTGCGCCATGGATTTGGCATACATGCGGTACAGTCCAATGTGCCCCTTCATATGGTGCAACGCTGGCTCGGACACGCTGCACTCTCTACAACCGCGATTTACACGGATGCGGTTGGAGCAGAGGAATATCAGATTGCGGAGAGGATGTGGCAGTGAGACTGATGCGATCCAGACTTAAAGTAAACTGGGTGGTGCTTAGAATGGAAAACTGAGAACTCGCCTCAGGAACGCCTCAATTTCCAAGTCAATTTCCTTCTGAACCGGATTATTTCGATGCACACCGTGGCCAATGCCCTGATTATTTCGCCAGGTAACAGAATGGGAGCTCACGTTCATATCCGCAAATTTACTTGCCCAGTTTTGTATTTGATAGGATGCTGTTCTCCAGTCAGAACCACCAGACAACACGAAGACTGGGGGATACTCTTGTCGAGTCAATAGTTGTGTTGGGCAGCAAGTTTCTATGCTCCATTCATCGCATTCTGCCTGGCTTAATGCATCACCAGAGGACATTGCCGCGACGAGATCCAGTAAGGGATACTCGAAGATGGCCGCCGTTGCCAGGTGCGGGTTTTCAGCGAGAACAGAACCAACGGAAACCGCACCCGCGCTGCGCGCATAAAATGTAGTTTTGTCAGAATTGATTTGTCCGACAAGTTGCAACCAATTTAGCGCTTCCGCAAAATCGTCGACGCTGCGCCGACGTCTCGTTCCGCAACCGGCCTTATGCCAGCCCATGCCCCTGTCTCCGCCCCCACGAATGTGAACCAGAATGTAAGCGGTAGTCTCGAGTCGGGTAGTCCAAGTTATAAACCCTAGAGGGGGCGGCCTGCCGTAGGCTCCATAGCAGGATACAAGGCAAGGGCGCTCATTCGTTGAGAGAGTTGATACTGTTGGACTCCAAATCGATACTCCAACTGACACATTGTCGCTTGTATTAAACTCAAGAGACAAAAATTTGTGTTGCTGGAGCGCGATTTTATGTTCCTCGTCTGTTTGACAGATACCTAGTAGATACTGCCAAATCCCGGGTACGGGAGAACACATGGGGTTCTCAATCTGAATAATTGCGAAATTTTTGTCACTCACGACGTTCCGGAAAGATAGGGAACATCCGTTCATGTACGCTGGAGTTTCTGTTTCGATGCAATTGCCATTGGCTGACCCAATTGCCCTAAGGCGAAAATCTGCATCTCTGCCACTAATAAGAAGGATGTGGTCTTGGGTAGACGTCAGTGAGTAGAGGTATTGTTCGTCATTTGGGTCGGTCCACAAGAGTCTTGTCGAGATTGGGCTTGAACCCAGGTTGCAACTATAGATGCAAATTTCTGATTGAGTCGCCACTGCAATGTGAGCGGTTGACTCACATAATGTTACCAAGGCCGAACGAGGTTCATCCGGTAAGCCGAGGTCTATTTCGCTAACCGTCTCAACTTGGGGCAATACACAATATACTTTGAATGATGCAGTGGACTTCCCCACCAACAATATGATGCCGTGCTCCAAACTGAGCTGGAGGCGATAGAAATACCTTTTGTCGTCATCGTGGAAAATTAGAGAATTTGATGAGCCAATACCGTCGATGAGTAGGAGGCCGGCTGGCCGAAAAGGATCAGAGCCCACGAGATACAGGGCTTTTCCAGCTTGAGTAAAAAAATTGGGTCGGCCGAAAACCCACCAATCAATAGGCAGCAATGTATTCGTTTGGGGACAGAATATATAGGACCTAAAGCCATCGCAATCTGGCGCGCGGATCGCGATATGAAGCATTTCGGATTTATCGTCAGCTTCCATCCACGCTAGCTCAGCATCTGCCCACCATGCGAGGTCATCTGATGGAACAGATAGCTCCAGACGGACTCCGCCGTCAAATATAATACGCAAGCCTAGTCTGCTGATCTCGACTTGAACGTGAGAGCCGTTGAGCGATGATAAGGCCGTGTTCTTCAAGCTATGCTTCATCTGATATGGAAAAATAAATGGGCAAGCCAAATTTCATGAGCGCACATCCGATTGGTTCGGCGAATCCGTCTCAATTGTCGGGCGCATATCGACTCATCAGATGGCTTGGGTACACTGGGCAAGTGACCCCGGAAAGAAAATAGTCTCTATTGATCCGCACCACCCAGCTCATCTCTCGCAAGTTGTTGTAAAGCAAAGGCGTTGATTTTTCCAGTAGGCCCCAAGGGGAGCGCCGGTAATCCGACATGCTGTATCCGTTCGTATTTTGGGTGTGAGTAGGTTGTTGCGGTTTCAATCAGGCGGTCCGTCAGATCCGGGTCACCCGAGAGCACCCGCGTCGTAAATATGAACAGCACGGACCCTTCCTCTACAACACTTACCTGGATAGTTTGTTCGGCCACGCGATCGAGCTCTTCCTGAATCTTAGTGAGCTGGTCATTGGTGTCATTTTTATCGTAACGTCCGACGTACAGAAGGCCATCGTTGAGCTTGGTAAACATGTCTCCGGTGCGAAAAAATGCCTTTTCCGTGACCGGGAACGTGTCTAGTGGGTCGAGGTAACATTTCATAAATGAAGGTGATTTGACGCAAAGTTCGCCGGTTGATCCAGTTGGAACTGAACCACCTTCGCGACCCAATAGCTGTATCTTCGCTGCAGACGAACTGACTAGATCGAACTTGTTGGGGTCTTCTACGTCAGCGCGTAGTATTGGACCAAATTCAGCCATTCCGTACGCGTGCTCGATGGGTACTCCGACCGCAGCTCGGAAAGAAGCAGCAAGCTCAGGCGACAGTTTGTCGCCGCCACTATGACAACGTTCTATACTCTCAAGAAGACTTGGTTTTTCCCTACGTGCAGCAAGAAGCGCTGATATCAACGCTGGAAACAGGAGTACTTTTCTTGGGCGGTAGTGTTCAACAGCTTCTATCACAGCTGCGGCGCTAATGGATGGCAACCAATTGAGCTCGGTACCATGCTTGAAACACAATGACAGCATCTGTAGCCCACCGAGCCCAACGAGTGGGACACTGAACAGATCAATGGGGTCGTCGTATAATTTGAAGGTATTGCACACTAAGGCATTCACACTGCTGAATGTGTGAATTATGCCTTTAGCCGTCCCCGTGGATCCAGAAGAAAACACGATCAAAGCCTCGTCCTCTCCAGAAACATACGATGTTGGGGAGGGGGCATCTTGATTGGAACTTGTCGAAACAGCTGCATTGAGATGCAGGACTGGACAAGTCGTTCCTTCTATCTTTTCTTCAGATGTGACTAGTATTCCCGCATCACAACGGTCGATCAGGTTTTCGGGCGACCCAAGTTCAGCGTCTGGATTAACCACGGCCACACGCAACCCTAAGTACCATGAGGCAAGTAGGGCTAGGACGAAGTCAATACTGGGCCCGCAGTAAAGAAGTACGGTTCGCTTATCATTCGTTCTTTTCTGATCGATCTCATTTGCCATGTTTGCAATGAGCATGGGCAGATCACCAAACTCAATTCGTCTATTTCCCTGTGAGCAAAGGAGCGATTTGGTGTGTTGAAGTGCTGCCTGTGCGGCGAGATCTAGGAAAGTTTGTGAGACTGTTGTGTTGTTTCTCAAAGAATTCTAAGCCTCTGTTTTACAGATATCGAAGAGTTGAGATAGCGCTTCTGGAGAGTCGAGCCGTTCCATGTCGTCATACCAATGGTCCATTAGATCCTTCTCACTTTCGAGAAACAGTGCTGTCTTCTCCGCGGATTGTCGGACAATCGAGTTCGCTAGATTCATGCGGCGCTTTTCAAACAGAGACAGTGAGCGAAGAGTATCGTCGCCACCGGAAAAAAGTTCACTCAGCGTCCAGGCATCCACTAAACTTTGGTTTGCCCCCTGGCCCAGAGCGGGGGTCATTGCATGAGCGCAGTCTCCTATCGCGATCACTCTACCGCTGCTCCAATGAGGTAGCGGAGCCATGTCGAATTCCTGGACGTAGTGTATAGCTTCAGGTGGCAGGATTTTCAGATATTCGTCTAGAATGGAGCATTGGCCGCCAAAACGACTTTGGAGCCGATCAAACTGGTCATGATTGACGGTGTCTTCGTGTCGACAGGTGAACCTAAAGTAAGTTGCCCCGCTTGGAAGCGGAATAAAACCGGCGCGTATCCCTGGACCTATAAACTCCCAAGTCTCGTTTTGGCTTGGAAGGGGAAGTGGTGCTAGTCCCAGCCAATCGCCGACACCTGCGTTTCGCACCGCCGCTTTCGCGATGTGATTGTCGCGAATAGCACAATGGGCGCCCGAGGCTAATACGAGGAAATCTGCTGTTTCCGAAATGACCTCCCCCAGGTCAACACAGATACCGTCGTCAAGCGAGCGGATATTTCTGGCTTCAGTAGCATAGCATACCGTGTTGGGCGGTAGCGCGGAGGTCAAGACATTCTTTAGCTGGGAGCGCCCTATTGCCACTACAGGTGCACCACAACGAGTTCCAAAACTGGAGAGGTCGGTTCGCCCAATCAATTGCCCATCCATGCGGTGCACACGCACCCCCGCCAGTTGAGTCGACTCATCTGCCAATTGCTGCTTTAGTCCGAGATTATGCAGGATACGGGTTCCATTGGGCCAAAGAACCACTGCGGACCCAGCGCTAGCTTCGGCATCTCGACTTTCCACGACTTGAACGCTTATGCCTTTTTGATCAAGCGCGATAGCAGCAGAGAGGCCGGCGATCCCAGCGCCGATGATCACCGAATGACGGTCGACATCGTTCATGGAAACAAGCGGCCCAGCGATGCGGCCCAACGAACCGATGCCTTCGGCGAGAATTGCTCTGGTGTAGGAACGATTACCTTTGGGTAAAGCGCGTTCATCCACATCCAATTTCCATATTCTGCCTTGAACACAAGACGTTCACCGTCAGTGACGTGACCGCCCTTATGAAACCCACTTGCATCAAAAAGTACCACAGTTCCGACAGTCCCCTCAGCAGTTTTCCATTTCGTTCTAGAGACATGATCGGCCATCACTGAATCAGAGACCCGTGCGGCGAGAGTGTCTTCAACTATGGCCTTTGGGGGTTCGAGGCCATCAAGAGGACCACCTTCATGTGAACCAGGTAGATAGCTCAGTGCACCGTTTTCAGCGGTTACATCCGACAGGTAGATGAACACCTTGATGATCCGACGTATCTTGGGAGAGTAGGTGCCTCCTTTACCAAAGATAACGTGGTCACGGTGCCACATCTGAGAAGACTTAGGAGCTTCCTGGGTCGCCAGATTCAGCCACAAGTTGTAGTCCATCAGCCAGGAGTAACAACCGATATGTGTGTTCACCATGTCAATTAGGGCTGGCGTCAAGCTAACTTCTGCAAAAACATCTGGTTTATCAGCAACGATTGTTTCGTGCCCTAAAAGTTTGAACCAGAAGTTCTTTCTGAAATCGCTGTTTGACGGGTCGGCTCCCTCAACAATGACATCTCTGTTTTTGGACAGGCGTTCGGCAGCCCCCGCCAGTCTCTCAAGTAGAGCTTGATCAAGGCCAATTGACCTTAGCGAGGTAATTGAGATTCCATCGCGTTCCAGGTCTTTTACAATCCGGGATTGTTCTGCTGACAATGCCGGGGACGCCACCCTCCAAGCTGTTTTGGAGAGAATTTGCTTTGCAATTCGATAGGGCAATGAATTGCGAATGTGCGCTTGGATTCCGTCTTTGCGAACACGAGCTTCAATGTGGTTTTGGTGAGGGCTTTGGATAGTGGATGAGACTGCCATGATAAAACTCCAGTTAGGAAGAGCGAAAAATCTTGTCGAAGTGCTTTGATTTATCTGCCTGTAAAAGCGCGGCGTAGTTTGTGTTGGATATCACCGAATGCGATAGGTTGCACAAGGGGGGACACTCAATCCTTGCTCCCTCGTCATGCCATTGAGCTTTGAGCGACTTCACCGGACCATCCGCTCATACCATTCAGCCTTAACCAGTTTGAGATGTGATATGGTTGAGCGGTTAGTGCTTTGAGTGCAGCAGACTCTTCTATCAGTTGCTCTTCACCGCCTAGCATGAATTCAGGGCATATACCTACGTCGGCACACAGATTAGTCATCAGGGCCCGTACGTTTCGATATTTCTGACGAGGGTTTTCTTCAAACCGTTCGATTTCGGTCCTAATTCTCGCAAAAATCGACTCTTTGGAGTCAAGATTCACGGTGTCTTCTCTATCTAAGAATGCGGCTATGTTTTGAACAAATTTGTCGGCATGCACATATTTGTAGAAATATTCACTATACGGATTTCTCCCAAACCTGAAGTTGATCGACATTCCCGTGTCTAAGTAGTCCAGATGGTGCCAACTCATCATTGGGAAATAGAGCGCGTCGCCAGGCTCCAGAGTGACTTCCCATCCATCCAAATAAGCTACGAGTCGCCGTTTTTCCGCCTCCGACATCGCCGAGAAATCGTACCAACCTTGATTGAGGACAGTCAGCATGCGGTTTGATGAGGTGGGAGGCACAATGAACGCGCGTTTGCGACCGAAGACTTGGTACAGAAGTACATGGCGATGGTCGCCGTCAAAATGAAGCTGGGCCGCGTTTCCTCCATTTGCGAGGAACATGTTTGATGTGACGGATGATTGTCGGACACGACAGATATCTGGAATTGAAAATAGCGAGAGAATTTCGGGAGGTGTGTTGTACTCTCTCACACACAGCGAAGTAGACGGATTTTCACGTACAAAATCGACATATTGCTTGAAGGTCCACATAAGAGGTTGTTGAACGTAAGAATTGTCTCGTTTGAATTTTTCTACGTACTCTTCCAATGTCTCAAAAGTCATGCTCCCAAAACATCCCAGTGCGTCTTCCGGTGTTGTGATAGATGAGATTTCATCGTCGTCAAAACAGGCCTTCAAGACCACAGGTTGATGCCTGCCGAAGTATTGGTTTCGGAATTCCGTCACCGAGGGACGATATACACTCTCAATTGACTTTGGCTGCATTGAAGATCGCTTTCAAAAAGGAGGCGACTTTTTGTACAAAGCCACCTCCGTCGATGTTTGTGAAAGTGTTCAGCCTATAAACCGGCCATCGACATCAGGGCCGGGATAAGCCCAGTCACGGCCAAATACCAGCGAGCCGTTTCCATCGATGCCAGCCACATTGGCACTGATCGCGTCGGTGTGCTGCTTGATCAAGGCCGCAAAATCCGACTGCTCCACTTGCAGGCCGAATTCGCTCGCCACTTTCTTGATGTCGGTGAAAGTCGTTGCTGATTGCAACGCTGATTTCAAACTCTCGTTGTCAGAAACGAGTGAGAAGAGTTTGCTGAGATTTGACATTTAGCGCTTCCTATTCTGAAAATTGGTGGATCCAGCACCAACTTGCTTGACGCTGGTCTGGGTTCGCACAGCTCATCTGAGCGATGTTTCATAATGATGCATAAAGTTAAAATGCATCAAGTAAAATATTAATATGTGTGAATCTCCCAAGCTGGCGAAGAGCGCAGCCCTAATTCGTCGGGGGTGGTTCTTTTCGCTGAGTATGCTGCTCTTGCCATGGCAAAGGGGAACGGCTGGTATTGTCAGCGATCGTTCTTTCTTGGAAGCGCACTTATGTGCTGCCAGCGTTGATTGTCATACCGGCATAAACAATAAGGCACCCCACGCGAACGGGCCGAGCCCAAATACCAAAAAACGCTTCTCGTCGTTGTCGGTCGCTTTTGCCCGCCGCCAGTCTCCGCTCTTGGCGAGATTGATCAGAGGATCAGATGAAAAACAATGGCCGACATCACTTAGTGATTCAGAATAGACGCTCATAGGGCTCAGCTTGCATTGTTTGGCAAACATCTGGCAGGCATCATTTCGAACATTTGACATTATGGCGCAGCTCGCCGAGCCCTCCGGCATGCAAGCTTCAGCTAGAGCCAACCGAGCAGACTCTCTCACACCGACCGAAATCATTCCCATGGTTCGACGTTGGGATTGGCTGTAGTCGATACCGCGCAGCCGATTATTTGAGGCTTGGCCAATACCGTCGACGCGGAACTCAGCCGATTCCAGAGAGGAGCTGACGATACAACTAGCCGCACCATCGCTCAAAACAGCAAAATTCATGTCTGCGACTCGCCTTTCGGGAGTCATACACTTGTCCGCTGTAATCACCAAAATGTTGCGTAGGCCTTCAGACGCAATGAGGCCACGAGCAAATCTCAGTGCTGGCGCTAAATGCGCGCACCCATTGAGGCTTATTCCGACGACGGGAATTTTCGGGAGATTGGCAGTGGTGCAGAGGTTAGCGAGACTCTCATCGTCCAACTCGGGAAGCGACATTGAACAAAAAATAATACAGTCGATGGTTTGTACATCGCCCGTCCAAGCCGCCAAAGTGGTCTCCACTGATCTCATGCTGAGGGTGCCGACAGAGTCAGTGCTCTCTCGATAATGCTCCATGCCACTGCCCCGAAGATCTGTTAGCTGGGTCTCATCGGCAGACTGTGGCAAAGCTGCGAGAGACACCCGCTCACCTAGCTCATATCCAATACTCGAAACATAGATGGGGATCATTTTGCACTTGCTCCTATTTGTATGATTGGGCGACCATCTATTTGTCTTTAACAACGCCCATGAATTCCTGGACCGGTCGTGTCCAAAGGCCAATGTCTTTGATCATGGGTACAATTTGATTGAACAATTCTCTCCGATAAATGCGAAAACTGGGGCTGTTTTGAAGCTCAACAACCGCCTGCTTGTGGTCCAAACCATAAGATTCCCAAACTTCCAGCGCATAAAACCGTTCGCTCATCTGGCTTAGTGAGTTCATGACGAACTCTTCCCTGATTGAGAGTTCAGATTTGCTCAGCTGCCTATATAGTGGTCCGAGAAATAGGCGTCCGAACGCCACATGTCGGGCTTCGTCTTCCATGATCCGGGAGTATATTTCGGCTATTATCGGATTTGTTGTGGCTTTTCTTATCAGTGAAAAGGAAGCCAACCCGATGCCTTCGCCAATAATTTGAAGACCGAGATAGACAAGGTCGATTGACTTCGCTGTGATTACGCTATCTAGAAACTGACCGAAGGGGCGCGAAATCGAATATGTAGTGCCGATTTTCCCCGCCAAAGTGGCGTAGGTTTCCAAATGGCGGGCTTCATCGACTGCTTGGATTGCTGCAAAGAGCTTTGAATCGTGATCCGCTGCCTCCATCGCTATTCGGGAGGCCGTGAGGACACCAAACTGTTCACCATGTAGGAACTGTGCGACCATCCAGCCATGATAGCTGCGGACGACGTCAACGCGCTTGCTCTCTGCGAGAGATAAGAACCAACGTGAACGTGCTAGCGGGAATGTTGATTGAGGCATTCCCAACGGGTTTTCGTCATCCAAAGGAACGGCCCAATCTACAACGCTCCTGGCATCCCACTGTCGATCTTTTGCCTTGTTGTATAGGCGTGCCAGATCTTCGGAGTTAGATCCGTACGCGAAATTGGCGACAGCTTGTGTAACCAGTGGGTAACGGCGGACATCCTGTTGCAACTGGGACATTGTCTTTTCGATCATGGCGCGAGTGTTTTCAACTTTTTGAGATTGTATCGTCGACGCCACTCAGGGCATTGGCGATTGAGCGCTGATCGTAGCAGATAACATTTTTAAATGTTAAAAAATGAAACAAAAAGTCATTTTGGGCGCGCGGTATGCTTGGTCTGAGCCGAAGTTTCACCGGAGCTTAGATCGGGAAATTGTCAAAGTGATTTATTGTAAAGCGCGCCGGACTCTGTGTATGATCAGAAAAAATTTGTTTTAACATGAACGTAACAATGCAACATCGGAGGTGTCTCCATGATTCCAGACGAGCTACGTGAAGGTGGCCGGCTATTTGGTGAGTGGATTTCTGGAGTACCAGAACAACTGGAAAAAATGCAGCCAATTTCGGTACGTTTTGGAATCCAGCCATTGGAACTGAGATCTGAAGATGGATTCGCAAGAATTGGATACAGCGTCCCCAAAGACTACTGCAACTACATGGGATTTGTGCATGGCGGTATTCTATCGACCTTGCTTGACGATGCTTCAGGAATGGCAGCAGGATTGTTGGTTGGTGCTGGCTTTAAAGGAACAGCGTCGTCAAGTATTAGCTATTTGGCGCCGGTACGTTCAGGAGACGTCGTCGTGGAAGCCCAGATAGTTCGGTATACCAAATCACTGTTGTTCAGTGAGGCTTCTCTTTTTCGAGATGGTAATCTCTGCACCCGTGGTGTTTCCACAATGTCTTATGGAACTAGACGGGCGAAAAAATTTGAGGAATCTACAGAGAAAATGGACTCGCAATAGAGTTGAAAAAGTGAAGGTTGAGACCATCGATGGAATCGTAAGTGCTTGAGATCCGACGTACTAGAACCTGTCGGTGATCCGCAGATCAGCGGTAGGAGTAATGATATACCTGTTGCCACGCAGCCTAATCCCTTATCTCTAACATCGCTTTCTGCTTGGGTTGATTGAGGTTTAAATGCCGACCAAAACTAATTCGAAACGGGACCGTACTCTCGTCGGCGTTGTTTTCCTAGATGGACTCGGCTTTGGTATCGTTGTTCCCATCCTTCCGTTTGTCGTGCTTTCCTACAACGGCTCGGCAAGTGTTGTTACACTATTTGTGGGATTATATGCGGCGGCGAGTTTTCTCGGCAGCGCTTATGCTGGTGATTTGAGTGATCGGTTTGGTCGTCGTAAATTGATTAGTTACAGTCTCATTGGAAGTGTCCTGGCGTATGCCGGAATGTCAGCCATTGAGCTACTACCCAGCACTCTCGTGCTGACAATACTCTTTCTGCTGCGCTTTATTACTGGACTGATGACCGGTCGAGACGCGATTGTGAGGGCAACGGTGACTGACGATCAACCGGATCAAGAACATCTCAAAATGATCGCAACAGTATCTGCTGCCTACGGAGTTGGCGCGGTTCTGGGACCTGGTCTACCTAGCATCGCTTTGTTTTTTGTCGCCGAAGATGCAAACTACTATGCGCTAATTTTCATGGTCGCGTCCGTAGCCAGCCTTGTGGCGTTTGCCATGCTGCGCGTGACATGGGGAAAAGAAGACACCCCGCAACGTGAGGCAAAACCGGAGGTCAGGATAGACCGTGTTGTTGCAGTTCGAAGTGTTGGTCTTCCTCTAATACTAACATTTCTAGGGGTTTTTGCTTTTTCAACAGTGATTTCAATTACGGCTCTGTTTGGAAACGAAGTTTTCGGATGGTCAGCAATGCAAATTGGTTGGGTTATGGTGATTGTATCGTTGTTTGTTGTGATTGCTCGAGTGTTACTCGTGCGCTTGGCGTCTGAGTGGTTCGGCGAAAAGAGAGCGATGTTGCTGGCCGTTCTAGTTGGGGTTATGTCGCTGATCATAACTGCGACTTCAGTGGAACCTATTCAGTTCGTTTTGGGATTGATTTTAGTCAGTACTTCTATGGCGGTGTTTACTGTATTCACAGATACCGTTGTTTCCCGCGAGGCCCCTGTTGAATTTCGGGGTTTCCTATTGGGTGCTTCGCAGGCGGTTGCTGCTGGCGCCTTGTTTTTTGGGGCCATCCTAAATGGGATAATGTTTGAATATGTGGGCTACAGTGCGGGCTACTATTTAGGCGCCGGACTTCTCTTTGTCGCTGTGCCGATCCTCATAATCAGTCCTTTTCCATTTCTTGTCGCAATTGACCGAAATGTTGGACCGAGCACATCTGAGTAGCGGGCGAAACATGTATGAATTGATCAGGTACCTATGACGTCATTTCCCTTATAGGGGATCGCGCTTCGAAAAAATACGAGGGAATTAGCCCTTCACTTGAGACTTTTTCCGAATCTATTGATTCAAAATGAATAGACCCACTCAGGATAAGACGCTTTCTTTCAGCCTCAGATTTTCTAGAACATATTCTCCAAGAAGCCGTTTCAGTTTCTCATTTTCGGCGTTGAGCTCTCTCACCCGCGTTGCAGAATCAACGTAACGGGAGTTTTTCGATTTTGATACGCTCTTCTCTCGAACAGAGCTCGGGGTACTTGGTTTCTGCTTTACGTTATCGCCGAAGAGCTTTTTCCATCGATAAACTGTCTGGGGCGTGACTTCATACTCGTTCGCGACGTCACTGATTGTTGCGCCGCTTGTGAGTTTTTTAAGAATTCTAACAATCTCATCGTCTGAGAATTTTCGCGTTCTCATTGCATTGCCTCGTTATCCACATCGTGCATACACATTCTATCAGCTAGATCTTAATGTATATATTGGTTCATTGCATAAGAAAATGTGAAGTACTTATAAACTGAAATGTACGTTCTTAAGTAAAGCTAATAATTTAGTCTGATGAATATATGTGAGCATCTTCCTTTCTACTTGATAACACAGGTGTATGCGTTAGCGGAAGTCTTTTCCCGGGTGGTAGATTGCAACTAATAGTCGCAGGTTGGAGACGTATTGTTTTGCCGGGTTCCAAAGTTGAATTTGTTGGGGAAGCTGGACCCTCGAATATTGGAAGATCGGTTGAGCCTAAGGCATGCGCCGTAGCTTTGGACACAAACTCTCCGAAATGGACGAGGAGGGGTGTTGAACGACCGAGGTTGGGTGACGAATTGGATGCCAGGTGGCCAAGAGCGGCTGCGGTGGCTGCGGCGGTGCAATTCTGCTCAAAGAAGGCAATGGGTTACTCGACCTTCTTTGGGTAGAAAGCTAATATTTTTGGATATTGACCGGTCGTCCCTGGTTCGGCGGTTTCTGGGAACGATCAATGTCATTCAAAGGGGGCTACTGAAATTTTTTCGCTTAGCTCTAACGTCAGTGAGCCTGTTGTGCAGAGAAAGAGACGCAGCGGTCCATGCCTAATTTAATAGAGAGAGTATCACCCCAGTGACTAATCAGCGCCGACTCCATGGGATGCGGTGCTCTAAGGTTGGAAATGGGCCAACCGCTTTCGGGATAGCGAAGGGGGAGCTTTTCCTCAAATTTCCCTTCCTATATTGTAGGGAGGGAGCATGATCAGGCGCTATATCGCTTGATTGCGCTTAGTGTTTATTTGGTTGGTGTGGCGACAACAAACCAGTATTCAACCGGAGTCTCCCGGCAATATGCGTCGAATTTGTCAATTGACCTCAAATTCCAACGCGTGGCGTGAAGAATTTCGTTCACTTCAGTTTTGGAATGATGCCATGTCTGAATTGGCTTGCCGTTGTTGAGGTTTGGTGAAGACATTGATCCGCTTTGTCCAAGCTCAGGCTTGCTACACTTGAACGTAAGTAGGGCGTGTCCATGCGGAAGAATCAGGTCGCGAGCTCCTGAAAGTGCAGCTCGGGGATCCTCCAAGAATTCGAACATCCCCAAAGCCGTAATTAGATCGAAAGAACTGTTTAGTTCTTCTGGAATGCCATCTTCGAGATTTGCTTCAACAGTTAGGGAATAGCTACCAGTCTCTCCTGCGACACGAACCATTTCACTGGAGATGTCTACTCCTTGGCGATCGCAACGGAAGCCAGACCTGTCCATGACAAAACCTAAGTGGCCGTTTGCACACCCAAGATCCAAGTGCGATGAAGGGCTAATTGACAATAACGTAAGTGTATTGAGCACGATCTTTGGCATTTGATAGTCATACTCAATAAGCACCTCCTCCCAACGGTTCGCCTGACTGTCAAACAGAGATCTTAAACGGGCTGCTCTCAATTCGCTATTATGCACAATGCTTACTCCTGTAGATCCCTAGCGGTTTTTCGCGCCCAGAGATAGCTGTTGCTCCTTGTCAGCGATTGCGTTGCTTATGGCACTCCAAACGGAAGTCAGTGCTTCATCAAACGATCTGTCATTCATGATGCAGACATATTTGGTTGGGTAGAACTCAAGGAGCTTTTTGTATGACTTGCGGAACTCATCAGCCATGGAGATTGTTTCCGCCTCGCTTGCACCGCCTCTTCCGGCGTAGCGAGTCTCAAGTAGGCTAGACGGTGCATCCACGAAAATCGTTAAATCGGGGTTGCGAATTTTCCAGAATAGAGCTGTTGGGTCGAAGCCCGAATTTGTGGAATCGAGGTATGCGCGATAGCAAAGCTCGTAGCGATCTGCCAACACGAAACGATTTGTTTCCAAAAGTGGTAGAATTTTTTTGTCATAATAGGACAGAAAATCAAAACAACCGCCAAGTGCGACTGTTTCGGCAAATGCACCATTCAGCCAATCTTTGCCAGTCATGGACGAGCGCCGACAGTAGTTCTCCACTAAATATATGAGCTCGTAGTCACTGCGGATGGACCGAACCTCGCCTTGAGGAAGACGCTTCTCTACCGCTTCGAGAAGGCTTGTTTTTCCCGCGCCGTCAACACCACAGAATGCGATGAGCATCGCTGAGTCGGATTCAGATCTATCGTGAGCTGTCATATAAGAAGTGTTCCAGTACAATGAATGGCAAAATTGGATCATATTTTAGGTGCTCGTCCAGGGATATCCGATAATTGCTCCTTATCAAAACCAATTTTTATTTTCTTTCATTTGATAATCTAAATATTAGAAACTTATCCGCGATTTGCGGGGTTGTAATATAATAAATTCCATCGGATTATAAATTTTGTTCTTTATAGATCTTGCTGGGATTGTAATCGAGATGGCGACGTAATGAGTGTTGGTCCGTTTGTTCCGAGAGACGTAATGCATCGGCAACTTTGTGCATCCACAAGAGGGATGGCATCTTGGGAAAGCAGGAAATCCCCCGATGGGGCTATCATCCTTTCTGAGTTCTTGAAGCATACGGCTGAGACAGTTTCTCACTACGACAACCTGAAGAATCTGCGCTCGGCAACCGAGATGCTGAAATTGGAGGACTTCCCCTTAACTTCAAGGAGTGAAATTGCGGCGAATCTGACCGACTATTTGTCGTCCACATTTCCAATGGATGACTTGGTTTGGACAAGTACCAGTGGAACGACGGGCGTCCCTCTACGTATTCCGAGAGACCTAGGAAGTATCTATGGAGTATTTCACGACACCTACTTTAAGGTGTTTGGTTTGATACCTGGTTTGCTTGGCGAGTTGGTGGCTCATCGCACAGCGATCATTGTCCTAGATGACGTTCCGCACCGGTATCCTCCAGCGACGGTGGTTCAGCCAGTGCTGGCCAAAACTCTACTTCAGAGGGTCGTGATCGGCACTAGTGAGTCTGATGACCGACGTATTGTTGAAGATTTGCGCCTTGAGAAAATACCGTTGCTCTATGGACGACCTCGGTCGCTGAGACGGCTGCGGGAAATTGAAGAGGAGGAATGCGAGGGGGCAAGGATCCGTCCGTTTGCCATCCTGTCAAGCGGCGACAATCTATACGAGAGTGACCGTGTTTCCTTGGAATCATGGTTTGGGTGTCCAGTTTTTAACGCATATGGGTCCCAGGAGTCTGGTGTAGTGGGGCTTGAGTGCTCAAACCAGAATGGAGTGCACCTGTGGAATGATCGCTGTGTAGTTGAGATTCTTAATGAAGACCAAACGGTCAGCTCAATTGGATCTGGTGAACTCGTTTTGACGAATTTGGCTAATTGGGCCTTGCCGTTCGTACGATACAAAACGGGTGACTTCGTGCGTATAGAGGTAGGGGCATGTAAGTGTGGCTATGTCGGCCAGACACTGAGGGAAATTGCGGGAAGGGATTCTGTCTATTTTCGATTGAACAACAAAAGATTTAATCCTTCTCAATTGGATGCAATCTTTGAATCGAGGCCAGTTCTCCAATATCAGATCCGTCAGTACCCAAATGAATGCATAGAAATTACATGGGTTGCGGATCGCCGGTTTGAAACGAGCGCCTTGGAAAGTGAAATGAACGAGCATCTAAAGCGGATCATCAAAGGTGTCGAGGTCAGGTGGGTCAGGGCGGATCGCATCGGTGCTCCTGGAGAAAAAGTACAGCGATTTGTCACTGTCTAGTTTTCCGGATTTGGTTACGAGTGGGTGGAGCGTCGCTGTGACAGTTGAATGGAGCGATTATGGGCCGGAATCATAGGTACGAGCTTTCTCGTCAAGCACAAAACGATGTTTGCAGCATTTTGAATACGTCGGATGACAATAAGCTCTGCGACTATAAGAACCAATCAAGGTTGACAAAGGAAATTGACGTCGTCCTGGAAACAGCCCGAAATGATGGCGGATACATAATTCTTAGCCCTGTCGAGGGGCTTGAGGGTCGCTTGCGGGAATTTACAGTTTTGGTTTCTGACCTAATTGGCGAGAGCGTTGTTCAAAATGGAGACGGTCTTCGTATTGTAGAAGTTTTTGACCGAGATCCGACCAAGAGGATGAAGGATGGTGCTCGGTATCATCAGACGCATCAAGGGGGATCTATACATACCGACAATGTCAACCTGCAGAAAGATTGGGACGTTCTTCTGCTCACCTGTGGCCAACCATCGAAGGTGGGTGGAGAGTCAATCTTTGTTGATGGGATTCGTGTTTTCGAAGCGCTTGATGAGAACGTCCCCGAAGCGTGTGCAATTCTTCAGGAGAGTTTCTGGTTCGAGTTCAGAGGGTTTTCTGATGACGTATACCAAGCACCAGTCATAGGTTTCGACCAATTGGGTCATCCCTGTTTTAGGTACCTGCGCGACTATATCACAGCTGCCCATGATCGAGTTGGGGTGCCATTGTCAGCAGAACAAATGTGGGCCCTTGATGCCCTTGATAGTATCCTTGAAAGCTCTGAGTATCAGTACAGGACGCAAATGATTGCAGGAGAGGTAGCTGTGGTGATGGACGGCGCCGCGCTTCACGGCCGAACTTCTTATGTTGATAGCCCTTCGTCGAATGGTCTTAGAAAAATGTATAGAACATGGGTCTGTCGTCATCATCGCTAGACCCACAAAACCCTATTTATGTTCATCCGGTCTGACATTTTCTCTTTCTAACGAGAGTTAGGAGGGGTGATTATGATCGGGCGAAACTTCTTTTGGTTGAAAAGTGAAAAATATTAAAATAACATTTTGATGTCCGAATGTCGGATGATTGTAAGGAGAATGAAATGAGAGACGTAGACGTTGATTTTGGTGGTTGTGTGATCTAACTACCTGGCGGCTCGTTCGCGTTAGCGAACGGGCCGCAAATTGAGTTGCGTAATTTTTTCCACGCAGACGATATCCTCTTTTTTTTACGCTTGACTGTTTGGTCGCTCGCGCTGCCAATATCGCATTTTGACTGAGTACATTGCTCGTGTGATTGGATGACCCAGATAACACCTCATGGAACAATCGACGAAAACCTGCGATACTCGCAGCGGGGAATTCTTCGTTCGGAAAGAATATACGGTGAAGGGTTTCAGACCTCGGGTGGTCTCAGGCTTGCGCGCGAGTTGACAAGTGCACTGGGAATCGATCCCGGAGCACAAGTGTTGGACTTGGGGTGTGGTTCCGGAGGGACGTGCCTGATGATGAGCGATGACTATCAGGCAAATGTTCTTGGGATAGATAGGTCCGAAGATTCGATAGCAATCGCGATGCAACGGTCGCTATCTCGCAAAGCTTCGGTAACATTCCGATGTGCGGATTTCTGTGAAATTGATTCAGGCGCGCTTTATGGCGATTTGGTGTGGGCCTCCGATGTCCTTATGTATGTGAGAGACATAACTTCTACTTTCGCCAGAATGCACTCATGGGTTCGCAAAGGTGGTCGCGTATTTGGAACTGACTACTGCCGGGCTCCAGGTACCCTCTCTTCGCATTTTGTCAATTATACGCATGCCTGCGGTATGGCATTGTCAACTTCCGAGGAATATGAAGCAGCGCTATGGGGCGCTGGGTTTGAACATGTTGCTGTAGAGGACAAAACCACAGAACTGATTCAGCAACTTAAAGATGAACATGCTCGGCTGGAGAAGGGAAAAAGGCAGTTTTTGGAAGAGTTTTCGACCAATGAATTTGAATACCTTCTTGATCGTTGGCGGCAAAAAATTGAGTTTTGCCTCACCTCCAATTTTGAGTGGGTAACGTTCTCTGGGCACCGCCCAATTTGAATGGGTCCAGGTATTAGCGAGCGCAGTTTGATTTGATACGAAGAATTTCGTTCACAGATCTAAAGCTAAATTTGGCTCAATCTTTCGATCATGGTCTCGACCGCTGACCTGTCGAATGTACGCATTTGTCTGCCCGCGATAGCCTCCTCAGTCTCGTCCTGTGTGCTTACGTGCCAAAATGACTGTTTACGTTTTTCATCAAAAAAGAAGTTCCGCGTTTTGACCGACGGGCCGCGTATGAGCACCGAAAGATGATCTTTGGTGGGGCGGGTACTATGAACCAAACTGTGATGGATGGCGTAGTAGGAACCCGGTTTTTCAACACGATCAATCACGGTTTTCATACCCTCAATTTCTTCGACTGTCATCGGCGGAGTTTGTTGACGGTAGTCTAAATCGGCTGGATGGCTATGAATCGCATGGCGGTACTCGCCCTGCAAGATTAGGGTTGCGAAGCTCGCACGGTGGTTGTGTGGACGGTCACCGTCTCCCGCGTGTAGCTTTTGGAGGCGGATGCTGCAATCAAGACTGTGGTCCTCAAAGAGAACTGCACGATCAAGAAAATGATCGATCTCTGAACGCGCCAGAAGTACTGGATCGTGTTCGAAGGCATATTCTAATGCGTCGACCATGAGTGATGGTTGATTCGCAAGCGAATCCAAAATAGGCAGGCAGAAATCTAAAGCGGAATTTTGGTCTTCCCAGTTTATGTCTACGAAGTTATCCCTGAGTAGATGCTGAAGTGGGTGTGCTACTTTCACCATTCTTCGTTTCCTGTCGCAAGTTGGAAGAGCCTTTAAGTGGTCTCTTCAGCCAAATTTTTCCTGGCCTCATTCTCTCCAAGGTTTTTAATAGCTTTCTCAATGAAGGGCAGCTTAGATGTCGAGACTTTTCCGATCTATTCATAATGTTATATAGGCTAAATCATCGCGCCAAGTGAAACAATTCAACCTTGATTAAAATAACTTTATCTGACACATTTTGAGAAATGTTACTTTGATTGTCGCGGTGTGCGAGCGTCCCACTTAACCGTTTGTCTCTTTGATGTTCCGTGCTTGGGCATGATTAGTCCGGAGTTTGTATTCTACTCGGGTCGGTCATCATCCCTTAAGAACCGGCGCTGAATTCTGGAGTCAGATTCAATTTTTGTGCTTCGCCCGACCACCAAAATTTTTCTGATAGTTAGGTGTACAGGAGCAGTTGAATGACATCGCTTGTCCGTGGGAAAATGTTGAGAAGAATACTTGAGCAATCACAATTGAGTTTTTTGATGGAGGCGCACAACGCAGTCTCAGCAAAGATTGCACAGGAGGCAGGCTTTGAGGGAATATGGGCATCTGGTCTGACAATTTCGACGAGCTTGGGCTTGAGAGATGCCAACGAAGCATCTTGGTCGCAAATTGTTGAAATTGTGGAGCACATGGCGGATGCCACGGATATTCCGATTCTGGTTGATGGTGACACGGGGTATGGCGATTTCAATAACCTGCGTCGTTTGGTACGTAAGCTTGAAGATAGAGGGATCGCTGGTGTCTGCATCGAAGACAAGTTGTTTCCTAAAACCAACTCGTTTGTAGGTGAAGCTCAGCCGCTCGCTCCTATTGGAGAGTTTTGCGGTGCAATTAGAGCTGTGAAGGACTGTCAAAGATGTGCGGAATTTGTTTTGGTCGCCCGCGTGGAAGCTTTGGTATCGGGGCGTTCGATGTCTGAAGCTCTGGAAAGAGCAGAGGCTTATCGTGACGCTGGTGCCGACGCCATTCTTATTCATTCAAAAAAGCCGTCTGTTACTGAAATTCTAAACTTTTCCGAACTGTGGAAGGGCGGGTGTCCGCTCATTATCGTCCCTACCACCTATCACACAACACCTACAGAGACATTTCGGCAAATGGGTATATCGACTGTAATTTGGGCAAATCATCTGATGAGAGCTTCAGTCAATGCAATGCAACAGACAGCGCGTCTTGTTTGGGAGACAGAGTCGCTTTCCTCAATAGAGGGGCGAATTGCTACGCTTGATGAAATCTTCAGGTTGGTGGACACCGAAGAGCTCGAAAATGCGAAGAAAATATATGCCACATTTCTCTGATGACATTTTGAAATACCGGGGCGAAAAACTCCGGTGCTAATTTTTTGTCCGCCCAGATCAGTTTGAATTTGGTGTTCAGCAATATTCAAGCTGAGGTCAGTTCTGGTGGGCTTGACTTGCCCGCGGAGGGGCGCTGATGTGTGTACTAAGGAGGTTCGACAAACTGTGATTAGCGGGAGTAGGTTTGTACAAGAGGCGTCCGCCAGAGACATCAACTTCTACGTAGGCGTACCATGTAGTTTTCTAACCCCACTCCTGAACTCAGTGATTTCCAACGGTGCATCCAAATATGTTGGAGCGACGAGTGAAGGAGAGGCGGTTGCTGTCGCAGCGGGTGCCTGGCTGGCTGGGAAGAAGACCGTTGTAATGTGCCAAAATTCAGGCCTTGGGAATGCAATCAACCCACTGACTTCCCTGAACGCCACTTTTCAGATCCCTTTGCTCCTTATAACAACTTGGAGGGGTCGCCCAGGAGAGCCTGATGCTCCACAACATTCTCTGATGGGAGAGATTACTCGAGATTTACTCGAGACGATCCGAGTGCCACATCTGCTGTTTCCATCAGATTGTGAGAACCTTGGTCTGGTGTTAGATGAAGCGATAGATAGCATGAGGTCTTCACGGCTCCCCTTTGCTTTGGTGTTGAGCAAGGATCAGATAGTAGATGAGACCTTGTCTGAGATTTCTCCACAAGTAGTAGACAGAGTTGCTTGGCAAAGATTTCGAAGTGGAGGGAAGCAGCCTACTCGTGCACAAGCGCTAGAGTGCTTGACAGCATTTTTGGATGATGACATCGCTCTCATCGCGTCAACCGGAAAATGTGGAAGAGAACTATTTACGATCAGTGACCGCCCGCAGAATTTTTATTTGGTAGGTTCAATGGGTTGTGCATCCGCTGTAGCGCTTGGAGTCGCTCTAAACTACCACCACCGGGTGGTGGTGCTCGATGGTGACGGTTCTGCCTTGATGAAATTGGGAAATCTAGCGACCATTGGTGCTCAGTCGCCGAGCAATCTGGTTCATGTTGTGCTCGACAATGGCGTGCACGACTCGACCGGCGGCCAATTGACGGCTTCGTCCAATGTTGATTTTGCGGGTGTTGCAGCCAATTGTGGTTATCGGAATGTAATGCAGTGCGACACCCTAGACAGCTTTGGCAGAGCAGTCGAAATGGCTCTGAGAGTAGCCGGTCCCGTAATGATTCACATGAATATCCTTCCGGGATCTCTCGAGGAACTACAGAGACCAACAATTGACCCGCCGTCTCTAGCTTTACGGTTTCGGGAGTTTCTTTCGGAGAAAAATGCAAGTGAATAACAATGTTGAAATGCGTATGAATGGGCAGATCTGAATGAGAAAGCGCGTATTGTTTACGCCAGGCCCGCTCACCATGAACGCCAGTGTATGTGAGGCAATGGCTAGTAACTGGGGTTCTCGAGAGAAGCGCTTCATCGATCTTACAGGAGATTTACGTCATCGTCTTGTGGACATAATTCACGGTGAGAAGACCCATGTTGCAGTCCCGCTTCAAGGAAGTGGAACCCATATTTTGGAGGCAACAATTGGTACATTGATCACGGAAAACCACAAACTACTCGTGCTGGTGAACGGTGATTACGGTCGACGCATGGTGAAGATTGCTCAACGGCTTGGGAAAGCATATTCATTTCTTGAGTGGAGCGGTGACCAGGCCGTAGATCCGGTATCACTTGCTTCCGCACTAGAAAAGGATTCGAGCATAAGCCATGTAGCGTTGGTTCATTGTGAGACGACGACCGGGGTCCTCAATCCATTGGAGGAGGTTGCGCGCGTTACCAAGGCCAAAGGGCGTGAGCTAATTCTTGATGCGATGAGTTCGTTTGGAGCCTTGGAGATAGATGTCAGAAAGATCCCAGTTCTGGCTGTCCTGGCATCTGGAAACAAATGCCTAGAAGGGCCGCCGGGAGTAGCGTTCGCGCTAATAGAGCGCCATTGTCTTGAACACGCGGAGAATGTGAGCTGCTCTCTGAGTTTGGATTTGTATGAACAATGGCGTTACTTCGAGTCGACTGGCCAGTGGCGCTTTACACCACCAGTTCAGGTCGTTGCGGGGTTGGTTGAAGCGTTACGGCAGCTGGAAAACGAGGGTGGGCCTAGTGCTCGCTTGGCACGGTACGAAGCACTAAAGACAGAAATATCGGAAGGACTTCAATCTGCTCATTGTAGGCACTATCTGGCTGCTGATCTCATCGTACCGATTATTGTGACATTTATACCACCAGAGGTTTCAGCCGAGCATTTACAAGAATTTTATGCATGCCTTGAGGCAGAAGGTCTGGTTATTTACGCAGGAAAGGTCCAGGGCGAGGACAGCTTTAGAGTTGGTTGCATGGGGGCTATAACTTCCTCAGATGTGGGTCGGTTGTGCGCAGCTTTTCGGGATTTTTTTGGCTCATGATGCCTGCGAAATGCCTGGGTTTTCCGGGTCGGGAGTTTTATCTCGACCACCATTCTGATTTTGTTGAAGTTCTGGTTCCGCCGAAGGCAGATCACTGGTTCTGGACAGCCGACAATGCGACATTTTCAGATGCTTTTTGGATCATGAAGTTCATCTCTAGCGATATCGGTGGGAATGCAAACTATTGAATAGTGCGACGGTGCGTCTGATTTTCGGACATGATATTACAAGGTGCCGATACGCCTTTCTAAAGTCCGCGAGAGACGCATCCGTTGACTTTTCGTTTGGGTAGCACATTCCCGTTGAGATCGCGGTCCAGATCTCGGATGGGATCCGCTCTCGGTTCTGAGCCAATTGTTTGACCATCCACCTTGGATTCGCAGCAGTGACGCCTAACCCCGCCAGAACAGCTACGGCCATATGCTGGTACGCTCTTTGTAAAATCCATTGCGCAGAATCTGGATGGCCCGCCTCGGATTCGCCAAATGCATCTTCAATGGTATTAAAAAAAAGGATTAACTCTGAACAAGCGAGATACTCTGGAAACTCCGGGATACGCAGTCTTTTCTGACAACGATGGAACCGTTCCTGCCCCTCGAGCCCAACTCCTACCCTAAACCTGTTTAAGTAGAATATATCATCTGGGCTCATGATAGATATTTCCTGATCTCGATTGAGATTCGTAACGGTGTCAAAGCAAGATGCGGCTGTTGTCTCGAGTTGCTGGAACATGTCTGGTTCAATTTTGGAAACGTTTATCCTGCGATCATTTTCATTCCTGCCAACATCTTGCTCAGCGCAAATACTACCTTTGGTTGCAATGATGGTCTGCCCTGCCAATGGAGCTGAGCCGACATATACAAGATCGATATCCGATTGATCGTTCGCTAGACCTTCAGTGATTGATCCAGAGAGAAAGAGGCATTCTCCTTCGGCAACGTTTGGAGCCATGGAGGTAAGATCAGAGAGCGAAATTTTCCATTGAGCCAGGAAATTTTTTGCCGTCGTGCGATAGGCATCTTCGTGATGTGTAGAGGTCAATCCAGGATCTCCCAAGAATTGCAGGTCAAGAAAAAATAGTTCCGAAACGACTTTCGAGTAGAGTTATCTGGAAAACTGGTTTCACCCATTTTTAGTGAAATTTTCGCTATTACACGTCCATCCACAGAAAGGCTTCCGCTACACTCGATGATTGAACCAATCTGCTTGTTGCAGCTTACGTCAACCTTGAGAATTTCCTGTGGCGCTATTGAATGCTTGAAACGTGCTTTGTCAACTCCGGCTAAGATATACATCTTCTGAAAATTACTGAGTGAGAAGCACAGAAGGCCAGCGGCCTGGGCAACAATTTCTACCTGCAGAACGCCCGGTAGTATCGGCATTCCTGGGAAATGGGCAGCAAATGGAGCTTCATCTGCGCATGGGGTATGAACGGTGCAACATATCGCCTTGGTAGGCAAATCGATGTTTGCGATTTCATCAATCATCCTGAAATTTGGATAGTCCACCTATATGTCCCACATTTTGGCCGCTGTCAGATGTCGGCACGGAAAGTGCTAAACGATCGTTGCTGTTTGGCGACGATGGAAAAGAGAAAATATCGCAGCGCCCGTTAGCATGACCGCTGATGCGATCAAGAACGGCATGCCTGGACCAAAATTCGCGAAGATGTATCCGGTGGTCACGGCGGCGAGCACCTGACCAAACGCAAACGACGACGTTTGAAAACTCAGTAAGAGGCCTCTATCGTCCGCTACTGCTTGGGCCGAAAACAAAAGTGTTATGCAGATTGGGGCGAGTCCAAATCCGATATTGATAGCAATGTAGCCAAGGCAAAAGTAGAAGGGATTAGGAGCTATTGCGGCGACGAGGGAGCCAAGCGAAAATAGAAGTATTGATGCGACTAGTGTTCTGTGATTTCCAAAGCGCAAAATTATTGGGGCTGCAAATTTGACCCGTGTGATTGCGACTATAGCGACCATTGAGGCCAACAGAATTCCGGTTTCACTAGGCCCCCATCCGAATTTTTCTTCGACGTAGATTGCGGTAGTGGAAAACATTACAGCGACACCGATAGCGAGGGTCATATTGATGCCAATGATGTCTCCCGAAGCGCGTATTTTTTCAATAAAGGATCGGTTTATTGGGATGAAGTAGTTGTTGAGGCGATCCTCGCTTTTAGTGGTCCTATCATTTGGTAGCCATATGATGGCGAGAACGGCGGCAAGTAGAAATACGCAAGAGGCCACCATTATCACATTGTAGTACGCGACAAGTCCCCCACCCGAAATTGCAGAAATTATTGCACCGACAAAAGGTCCCACAAGCATCCCTACACCTCTGACACCACCCATTTTCGAAATTGCATGAGCTTCCTCTTCGTCATTCTCGCAATAGTCAACAAGTAGAGCAGTCAGTACGGATTCATTACCGGCACTGAAGCCGGTCAGTCCCCGGAACAGGAGGAGTATCAACGGAGAGGCTGCAATCAGCATCCCAAAATATGCAGCGGCGCCAAGAAATAGCGAAAAGAGAATTATTCTCTTTCGTCCAAGCCAGTCGCTTAGAGCTCCAAAACAGGGTGCGGCCAGAAATGCGGCGAGGCAGTATATAGCGTAGCTTTGGGTTACAATTTCAAAACTACCTCCGACATGCATGAGGTAAAAAGGAAAGACTGGAAGGATGATTCCGAGTCCGAGAGCGTCAATTGCCACCAGCAATAGTGTGAGATTTTGAACGCGCGATTTGTCCTTTTTCATTTTTTTCCCTTGAACGAGTAGTCCACGTGTATTGCTACGCTGTACCTGCCGGAGTGATTGCGGGGTAATCAATATGTGCGATTTTCCCGTATTCGAATTGGGTACTCTGCTAGGTGAATGCCAAATCGCGAGCATTTCCACGGGTTTTCATCATTTGTGCGATACCTTCCGCAATCAATTGCCCGCTTTCGGACCAGATGCGAGTTGTGCTCTCGATGAGTCCGTTTCCCATCGATTCACACTTTATGTCTGCTAACAGCCATTCTGAGTTGGGCGCTCTATCAACGAAATGCACGCTCAGACTGATGGTCGGCGTGATTACAGTGAAATCATTCTCGTGAATTGGGAGCACTGCCAGGTACCACGTATAATCTATCAGGGGCAGCGTCCGAGCATTGTCAAGAAACGGGCAATCGAACGATGAGCCGCCGCGATATCTGAACCAACGTAATGCAACTGGTTGCAGCTTGATCCGTTCATCGGTATTTCGAAAAATGGGCTTTTGGTCGAAGTTCTTTAGGAAGACGGGCATGTCTGGTTCATCATCTGACATCACTTCCTCAAGGCTACGTAGTTCTTTTGGGCTTGCGACAAGAGGCATTTGGGCAAAATTATGAGATGGACTGTCAAGAAGTTCCCCGATCCACACGTGAGACAAGAGGACTGTCTTGTCGTTTTGACTTATCGACACCTCAATTAGCTCGGCTTGTTCTCCGCTAACTAGCGTCTTCGCACTTACGTGAGCTCCACCGATTTCGGCGGCTTTCAGAAATTGGCTTGTAATATTAAGCGGTATCCGACATCGCGAAAACTCCCCAGCTACTCGAAGCGCTATCGCTGCCATGTAGCCTCCGTTTACTGACCACAAAACCATTTGATGCGTAAGTTCAGTTTCATACTCGCCGTTTTCACCGCGGATCGAAGTAAGCTGATCAAAACCTGTCATTTTTTCCCGCCGCTTGATGCGCCAAAGCCGGACAAGCCAATGTGCGACAGGCGCATACCAACATTTGCCGATCTTGTAATCGCTTCGGTCACCCTTGGGAATGTTATTCCAAGGCATATTGTTACAAAGCATCATTATGGCGAGAAGAAAAATATTGCAAATAAAAACTATGACGTCACTATCGAGGACGTTCTGTGTCTTTATGGTGTTCCAATTCACGGGTAATTTATTATGTTAAAATGTAAATTTATCCGATATTCGGTGTGGTGCTGAGAGTTGGATCGCAGATAGCGTTAGTAAGAGGTCTGAGGAGAAATGCAGCAGCTGCGGAAAAGACAACGAGTTGCGTTGGTGCTTGGTGCATCAAGGGGGATCGGCGCAGGAATTGCTGAGATTGTTGCCGACGACGATATTGGAGTTATTGGCACCTATCGATCTCGACTGAAGCGAGCCAGAAACGTCCAAGAGAGAATTCGAGCGAATGGCGGTGAGATACAGTTTTTTGAGCTCGATATTGCATCCCGAACCAGCGCCGATCGATTTTCCCAAATGTTACAAGCCAATGAAGTAGAGCTGGATTTTGTCTTTCTCTCTGCCAGCGGTGGCTTGGAGAGAGGGCAGGGTGAAGGCTATGCAATGAAGGTAAACAGCTTTGGTTTGGAATACACATTTGATTTGCTAGTACCCTTAATGAGAGAGGGTGCGTCCGTGATTTACCTGACCAGTCATGAAGCTCACTATTTGTCGTCCTCCGATATGAAGGGACCACAGATAAGCAAAAAATATGCACCGTATCTCTCTGTTGCGAGCAGCAAGAATGATGGTGAGAGAAAGTTACGCCAGAAACTACCCGATCTTGCGACGAGAGGAATTCGGTACAACACGTTAAGTGCTGACCTTGTTCCCGGGACTTCAACTGCCAAGCTGCTCTTTCTTTCTGACCCAAAACTGTCAGACCTACTGGAAGCGCGTCGCATCGAAGTTGGTCAACTACCGTCCGTTGATGATGTCGCGCGCACGGCATTGTCAATGGCACTGGATTGCACACTTGAGCATGGGGAGACAATTGAAGTATGGCCGGTTGACGCTGGCCGCAGGGAATTAACAGAGACATAGTTCTTCGCACAGTGGAGGAAATTGATATGAACACAACAGAACGTTTAGTGGCCATTATTTGTGACAACAGCGAACTAGATTCAGAGGACATCAAACCCGACTCGCATCTCTTTGAAGACTTGGAAATGGATAGTCTAGATTTCGTCGACATTACATTTGCGATTGATCAGGAGTTCGCTGTAACCGTTCCAATCGAAGACTGGATGCAAGCCATCGAAAACGGTGCAGAAACAGCCGAGTTTTTCACATTTGGTAAGCTGCTCTCGTTTATCGAAAAACAAGTAGACACGGCTGCTTAAGGTCCAATCTTTCTTTGAAAGCCGAATAGCGATGCGCTCAATCATAATCTGAAGTGTAGAAAAATGGTTTCAGACAACAGCTCTCAAGTTTGTATCACTGGATATGGAATTATCTCACACCAGTTCAATTCGAATGAGAAATTCACACGAGGGAATCCTGAGCCAACGTTAGCTCATGAGAGCACTGAGGGTGGAGGATTAAGTTTCACGTTTCTCGACTCGATCGATTTTGATGTCGAGTCAAAAATTCCTAAAAGACGTGACAGGAAACTGATGGGAAAACAGTTTCAGCTGGGCTGCTGCGCTGCAGGTCTGGCACTGGAAATGGCGGGCTTGTCGGAGATGCCACAACTGTTGGCTAACACTAATCTCTACTGTGCAAGTAGAGGTGGCGAACGCGATGCTCAAGCAGACGCGAAACTCAGAACAATGATTTATGGGATGGAGTTGAACGAAGGTACGTCAAAGATCAATGAACTATTGAGCAAACACCTCAGGCCCACGCTCTATCTCGGACAACTTCCTAACTTATTGGCGAGCAATATTTCGATCACCCAGAAGGTTCTTGGGAACAGCAGGACATTCCTCGGGGAGGAGATGGCGGGGGTTGCGAGCGTTGAAACCGCGTACTCGGAAATTACTGCCGGTGAGGCAGAGCTGGTGCTGGTAGGCGGAGCTCTTTCTTCGTCATCCATTGCTATGCTGGAGTGGTTTTATGGGTCTGGTCAGGCATTGGTAGATGATTTCTCAAACATTTGGGAGAGAGGGGAGAATGGCGTGTGTCTTGGGACGGTGGGAGCCTTTTTGGTTTTGGAATCGAAAAAGCATGCGGGCGATCGAGGTGCGAATATTTTAGCAACTGTTGAAATGTTGCTTAGAGGAACTTTAAGCCGTGACGATGCGGGTTATTCAGATGAACTGGCAAAGATCGTCCAGGATACATCGGCTGATTTTACAGTCACCAATTTGCACGGTGGGCGCCGCACTAGTCGCGAGCAGGGCTTATGGGATCATGGAGGTGAACATCCCGTTCTTTCCACCGCAGGAAATTTTGGATCATGCCTCGAAGTAGATCTTTATGTACAGATGATCTGCGCGGCTCAATACCTTAATGGGAGCGAAAATGTGCTCAACCCGGAATATGGATCAATGAATCGGCGCCTCACCCCAACTGCGGATATCTCGTCTATTGACGTGATTTGTTTTGGAATGGAACGGGGCGAAGCAGCATTGAGATTGAGAGGTGTGGAATGAGGCGGAATGTACACGTTCTGGGCAGCGGGATGGTCAGTTCGCTTGGAGTGGGGACCCAATGCAATTGGGAAAAAATAGTCAGTGGGCAGTCGGGCATTAGGCCGATTGAGCGTTTCAATGTGGAAAACCTCGCTGTAAATTTTGCGGCTTGTGTCGATACTTGGAAAGTAGACAGTTGCGCTGAGCGCATTCTGAAAATGGCATTGGTGGCGACAGGCGAGGCGATTGAACAGTCTGGGCTGACTCGAAAGCAATGCGAAAAAGCTAAACTGTTTATGGCGATCCCATTGCCGGAATTCTGTTGGTCTGACCTGATTTCAAATAGCAGTAGTGTCGGTGCGCGTAACTATGGGACTCAGTTTATAAGTGGAATTTCTAACGCCGTAGCAGAAGAAATTGGAACCTCTAGCATCCCGTATACATTGAGTACTGCTTGTGCTTCATCGGCAACAGCAATTGTCGTTGCAGTAGGTATGCTGCGGCGGGGGGAAATTGAAACGGCGATCGTGCTTGGGAGTGATTCAAGTATTTTCGAAGAATCCATTGTGCGCTTCAATTTGCTCAATGCACTTTCTACAAAGAACGATTCATACCAAAGTGCTTGCAGCCCCTTTAGTCTCAATCGAGATGGATTCGTGTTAGGCGAAGGTGCTGCAGCTCTGGTTCTACAAAGCGAAGACCGTGTCGACAAAACTAGATCAATTGCAATGATTACTGGCGTGGGGGAGGCGACCGATGATTTTCACCGTACTCGCTCGCACCCTTCAGGAGACACAATTGTTGAGTCAATTTCCAAAGCGATAGCTGACGCTGGCCTGGAACCAGGTATGATTGATCATGTGAATGCGCATGGAACTAGCACACCGGAAAATGACAAAATGGAGGCGCTCGGTATCAGTCGAGTATTGGGGCCCCACGCTGCTGAAGTTACCGTGACCTCCAATAAGTCCGCGATAGGGCATACCCTAACTGCAGCAGCGATCTTGGAGGTTGCTTTTGCTTTAGAGACATTTCGCTCAGGTGTATTACCTCCAACTCTCAATTACGACTCCCCTGACCTGACGTTAGGTTTGAATGTTGTCGGCAAAACGGCCCTCGCAGGCACCCCAAAGCACATATTGAAGAATTCATTCGGATTTGGGGGACAGAACGTTTCATTGGTTCTCTCGAGAGGTAATCATGACGCATTCTAAAGTGATATTGGTCACAGGTGGAGCGCGTGGAATAGGTGAATCCATTGTGAGGGAATGCGTCCGTGGTGGTTATTCTGTTGTCTTCACCTACAACTCGTCTTCTGAGGAGGCTGCAGCTCTTCAAAAGGAACTAAAGCGAGGTGGAGAGACGGTTTGCGAAGCCATAAAATGTGACTTGTCAGTTAGAGACGAATGCCGGGCACTAATTCAACAAATAAAGGCGCTCGATAAACCGATTTTCGGTTATGTGCACAATGCGGGCTATTTGTATGATCGACTTTTTGTGCAGATGGATGTCGACGATGCAAAAAAACTCATGGACGTCATGTACTGGTCATTTCTTGAGATCTCCAAATCCATCATCCCAGCAATGAGACATGCACGCTCAGGAAGGATAGTGGCCTTGTCATCGCTTGCAGCGAAAAGGTCTTTGGTAGGAAATGGAGTCTATTCAAGCGCGAAGGCCGCAGTGGAAAGCGCATGTAGAACAATTACAGTCGAAAATGCACGAAGAGGCATTACTGCTAACTCAATCGCACCAGGATACATAGAAACTGGCATTCTGAAAAATGAAGATATCAGCAATTTGGCTGGAAGTATTCCTAGCAAAAGACTGGGCACGCCGATGGAAGTGGCAGCTCTCGTTGTTTTCCTTTTGTCAGAAAATGCAAAATACATAAATGGCAGCAGTCTAATTTTGGATGGCGGGATGGCCGCAGGTGGAGGCTAGGGGTGGGCACGATACACACCGACATCGTTGGGAACTCAATGGTTTTGACGATTGACTATCCTGAATTCGCAAATGGTGTTTGTGAAGAGAACTTATCGGTCTTTCCAGAAAAATTTGAAGAGGCGAGCAGTAATGAAAATGTGGATCACATAATATTGCGGGGGTCTGGTGCTGTGTTCTGTCTTGGCGGTGCAGCTAGTTTTCTAGAGGAACTTTGTTCATTGGATCAGAAGCGCCGCTATGAGAGTCTGAGAATTTCTCAGTCCTGGGTCCGTCGAATTTTGAAAAGCTCGAAGCTTGTTGTTGCGTATGCTGATGGACTCGTAGCCGGGTTTGGAGTCGATCTCGCTCTATCGTGTGATATGATATTGAAATCTCCAAGGACTGTGTTTTCACCGTCTTACAATAAGTTGGGGCTTTTGCCAGATGGCGGAGGTCTTTTGCTCCTTGCTCATCGAATAGGTCCGTTCGCGGCTTTGGAATTTTTTAGCTCGGCGAATGAAAAATGTTCCGAGGAGTTGGGACTTGCAAGAATTTGTAATCTCGAAGTCTCGTCAGATCTCTCAAACGAAAAATTGGCGAGGAAAGTACGATCTGAGGTCCGCCTCAGTTCGATGGCATTCAAGTATATGAAAGAGGAGCTGTACAAAAGTTGGTCAGTCGGTTTTGAAGAGCATTTGGAGACGATTGCTATGCAACAGGCGGAGCTTATGGGAGACCCGAAGTTCCAATTTAAGCTTAAGCAAGTAGGTGCTTTCCAGCGGCGTATGGCAAAGGCTTCCATCGGGTGAGTATTCAAAGTCCCACTCATAGAGAGGCGCAACAAATGCTTCCCTCGGAGTTTCGTGACTGGCTCACTGGAGCGCCGCATGGTCTCCAGAAAATCTCTGGTATGTCCAATCTTCTAAGTGCCAAAATTAAAAAAATTGGTGCAGATTATGGGCAAGTTGAAGTGAGCTATCATATCCCTACTGAATTTTTTAATCCTGAGGGTTTCGTTCACGGAGGAATTTTGTCAGCCCTCGTTGACGAATGCGCCTGTCTTTCTGCTGCTTTGGCGTCTGGCCCAAAGCATGTTGGTGCAACGCAGAATTTGTCAATCAGCTATCTTCACCCAGTTCGAGATCCGAAGCTGTCAGTCGAGTGTAGTGTGATTGCGCGAAATATGAAAATTTTATCTGTACTTGCGAAAGTCCTGGACGCTGATGATCGAACCTGCGCCTCTGGACAAGCAAGCATTTTTCTTACGCATGGTAGGCGCCGCGCGAAGAAGTGAGATTTGCGTGCAAAGCCAATTGTATAAGGCGGAATTGGAATCGGCATATTGCCTTAATGTCTGCTTTGGCAAGCCTGTTGGGTGACGCGGGGGGGCTCATTGCCGCCATAGACGCTAATATTATGGCGCTCCGATTGTGTTTCCATTGGCAAACGAAAACGAGCTAAAACTTACACACTTACACATTTTTCTTGAAAATATGTTATATAGTTCAATGGCTTAACGGAAGTCCAATAGCACTTAAAATTGCCGGGGTTCGAGACCGTTCTGTCGGGGAAAACCAAAGGGTTTCGGCAAGTTGAGTTGTCGAAAACAGCTTTGGAATTTAACTCATCGATATTGGCTACGCCGGTTTCGTGCCAAAAACCTCAGGGACGCCGCTGGATGTTAGATTTTCTGTGACCGCACTTTCGATGCGTCAGCAATTTCTGTAGTCATAGCAAATTCAAGTCGCCGCTCTATGTCTGCAGAAACTTGTGTTTTGTAGAACTTTTTTTCCAATATCTTCCTCCGTATCCAAATTTCTGATCCTTGTGGTGCTCATGTTAGCGGAACTGGGATTGGTCGCGCGGCGGTCTCTGGGAGTGCGGCGGTGGAAATTTGTCGGTGCTCCAAACTCTCGGACGCACTGATCATCTCATATGTCATGTGCAAACTTTCTTCGCAGGACTCGTTGAGATTGTGCGGGTGGCTGCACGCGCGTTTTACGGGCAGAATCAAAAATCTGTTTGATAATGAACTCAACCAAATTGTGTTGCTCTTTGTTGGTGGTGTTGTGTGCGCCGAAAGCAACGATGGTGTGTTGATGCACCAAAGCAACCCCCAAGGTCTAGGCCGACAAAACTTATCCCCACCTAATTACAGCCCTTCCTAGGTTTGCAGGTTGTGCGGTCTGTTAAGCAGAATACAGAATTTGTCTAATTGGTGAAACTGCGTCCTGAGGGATTTTTGTTGTGATTTCGGCTCGTCCTATCTGTCTTTCTTCTCTCTCCGTCTTGCCGCCTGAAGCTTCGGCCACCCAATGCGGTGTCCCTGGTGGGCATCCCTATGATCCATCGGTTGTCGCCGATGGTGTTGAAGACATCTCTGTTGCTATTGTCGGAGGGCAGCAGGCCTGCAAAACAGCAATTGCTGAACACCTGGGTGCGGCATGTGCGGTTGCAATAGATTTGGAGGGGGAGAAAACGATGGCATTTAGGGCGGTTGACGTCAGCAAGCGCATTTGGCGGGTTTGGGATGAGGAACGGGATATTGAGTTCAAAAGGGTAAGTGGTTCCAGCAACGGAACATTGTATTTCCTTCTCACCAGCAGCGTGGATGAGAAACGCATCTCGGCGAAGCGCACATTTGGATCGACTGAGAGCGAAGATGCGGATGAAGTTTTGCTGCGCTGGCACCTTCCCATGGTCGCATCAGATGCAACTTTTCGCTATGGGCCCAGTGCAGATGATGTCGTGCCACTGAGGCAGGTTTTGACGGAAGCGTTCGAGGAATATCACTCATCGGGTCATCCGCTTGAGGGTTACATCGTCAAAGTCGAATTTGGCAAAGATTACAATGCCAGCTGATACTTCTGGTGGCTTGCTTGACTTTGGAGTTGCCATTGCTTCTGACCAACTCTGGTTCACGCAAACTGGTGATGATCTGTCGCTCAGCGTGATCGGGACCTCAGACAGTGTCACGACTGATGATTTCTTTGGTGTGGGGAACCGTGAGGTCACACAACTGAATGCATCTGGCTAGTTACTTGATAGCTCGACAAGTTCTGTCGCAATTCAGAATCTCGTGAGCGCTATGGCTGCCTTCTCGCCACCGGCGCCTGGCCAAATGGATCTTGACCCATCTGTCCGCAACGACGCAAACGTTAGCGCCGCTCTGGCCGCCTGGGCTTAGAGGGAACGGTAGGAGGGAGACCGCTGTCCGTGCGGTGATCCTGTCCGACGTTGTAGCTAGGAAATGCGGTTCTGTCCCTCAATCAGTCGATGGTCGAAAAATGTCTTTGGGCACGGATCACGGGACAGACTATGGATATCGATAGCACGAACGGTAGTGCTGGCGGCGATGCAATGTCCTGGGTTTTTCAGGCGGTTATGAAGCACCAGTGGACGAGGGCGTGCGGGTGGGCGTTTCGTTTGCCGTCGAAACCGCCAATGTCGACAGCAATAGTGGTGCCTCTTCAGATGAGACACGGTTTACAGCAGGCGCGAAAATTGAAAAAGCGTTTGGCAATGTAGAGACAAGTCTTGGCGCTTTTGGCGGTATCATTTCGTCTGACACAACACGCAGAATTGGTCTTGCTGGAACTGGAACGGCGACAAGCGATCGCAATACTGGGTTTGGCGGGGTTGTTGGACGTGTATCGTATGCATATGAGGCGGATGGCGTTCGTATTGTGCCGATGCCTGACATTGCGTCCACCTACATACGTTTTGGCGAAATCAACGAGAGCGGAGCGGGCGCTGCTAACCTGAATATTGAAAGCTCCGACGCGTTTGTGTTTTCTGCGACGCCAGCAATTGGCATCCTGGGTAATATTCTTACGACCGAAGATTATAAGTTGAACGCCAGCCTGAAGGGCGGTGCCAGCATCTATTCCAGCTCGGATTTCAGCCTCTCGTCGCGACTTGCTGGCGCGGCAGCGGGGACGTCTCGTTTCAACACATCTGCCAGTGTCGACAAAGTGGTGGGTAATCTGTCGGTGCGCTTGAGTTGCAACTCTCCGATTACACCTCTCTTAAGGTAGGGTATGAGGGGCGACGCGGCAGTACGTCTCAAACCCACGGTGGCTATATTCGCGCCGTCCTGCCGTTTTAGCGGACCTGAGAAGCGGCGTTTTGTTGAGGCGCGGTTGAACCTAACGACTGGGGCCACCGTCGGTGGAGATCCGTGTGGGGCATGTACCTCGCATAACTTGACGTTTTGGATAGACCGCTCAGCGGTCGTATTTCCATCGAACTAAAGGTCTTGCTTGTGTCTGTTCGAAAGAAGTGTTGAATACATAACTCTCCGCTGATCTCGATTTCATACATCTACCTGAATGTGCCTTTCCCAGGCCTGCATGAGCACTTGCCGTTTTTCGAAGGCACTGCCACGACGATAGGCTCGTTCCGTTGCATCCCCGACAGCATGGGCAAGCGCCGCTTCAGCAACTTCACGGGGGGTATCTGTCATATCACCAGCCCAGTCTCTAAAAGACGATCGGAACCCATGGACCGTGCAGTTGGCGATCTTCATTCGTTTGAGAACAGCACTCAATGCAAAATCCGAGAACGGGTTTTTCTTCACAGGCCCAACAAACACATATTCAGTTTTATAGTCCTGCTCCTGCGCATCTGTAAGTAGTTCGTTCATGCGGTTTGTTATGGGTACGCGATGTTCTCGACAAGTTTTCATACGAGGGGCAGGAATGGTCCAAATTCCGTTCTGTAGATCAAGCTCACACCATTGCATCTGCCGGACTTCACCAGAACGGCAGGCACTCAGGATAAGAAACTCAAGAGCCCGTGCTGCTGTTCCCTTTTGCGTGCGCAGATGTTGTATGAATTGGGGAACATCACCGTAGGGCATGGCTGCGAAATGTCCCCGCGTAAGTTTCTCTCGTTTGGGGAGCAAGAGCTCCAGGTGACCGCGCCAGGCTGCTGGATTTTCACCAGAGCGTAAACCTAGAGCTTTGGCGGCGTTGAGCACACGTTCAATGCGCCCGCGTAGTCTATCGGCCGTTTCGGGCTTAGTGCGCCACATCGGCTGCAGAATACCGAGTATGTCCTCGGTTGTAATGGCATCAACCTGCTTCTGTCGAATAGGGGCGGCATATTCTCTAAGGGTCATCCGCCATTGTGCGATGTGTTTTGCATTGCGGAATGCGGTGACCTGTTCATCGACAAACTGGTCAGAAAATTCACCGAAGGTCGGCATTTTCTGTTGTTTGCTACGGGCGCGTGATCTTTGTTCAAGCGGGTCATATCCACTCTGAAGCGTTTCCCGCGCCTTAAGCGCAAGTGCGCGCGCCTCACCAAGAGAGACCATCCCGTTGCGCGCTGAGCCAAGACCCATTTCTCGAGATGTCGTGCTGGAAGGCGATGTGTAGCGGAACACCCAACGTTTGTCGTTTGAGCGCCCCACGCGGAGGTATAATCCGTCTCCGTCACTGTAGCGCCCCGCATCCTTGACCGTAGCGACTTTGCGGGCCGTTAGTTTGTGCATAGACCGTGCCATGGTGGCTTCCTTCCCGCTGTTTCTGTCCCACTCTGAGTCCCACTTTAAGAGTGGGATTGGGTGAGGGAGCATGTGAGGCTATTTTTACGGGTAGGAAATATTTGTCAATAAAAACAATGGGTAACAGAGAAAAATGAACCGCTATGTGTCTCTATGTTTTGCTCAGAGAGCGGGCTTCCTCTCCGCCATTTTTCTCCAAAATCCGAATGAGCTTTCTACAGGTTTTGTTGATCGGATGGGCGTCGACTGGAAACACATTTTTTCTGTCACAACAGAACAGCATTGTGATCCCCGGA
>Ga0316208_1000729_pt1 | contig 36688 bp, 29 predicted proteins | sample 3monopyrite_MG_FD_204944 | JGI IMG/M metagenome (GOLD analysis project Ga0316208, IMG submission 204944) | Microbial mat bacterial communities from mineral coupon in-situ incubated in ocean water Damariscotta River, Maine, United States -... | ecosystem: Environmental > Aquatic > Marine >...
CGAAGACAACGGCGCGCTATTGGTCTACGACGAAGTGGTGACCTTCCGCTCCGAGTATGCCGGCGCGCAATCCTGGTACGACTGTCAGCCAGATTTGACCGCCATCGGCAAAGCCATCGGTGGTGGCTTTCCGGTAGGGGCACTTGCCGGCCGCGCCGACGTCATGGATGTCATGAATCCACTCGCCGACAAGGTGTTGTTCCCACATTCGGGCACCTTCTCCGCAAATCCGGTCACGATGGTTGCTGGTTTAACCACCATGCGCTTGTTTGATCAAACGGCGGTGACTCGGCTCAATGCTTTAACCGAACGCTGCGTCAAGGGACTCGAAGCCGCCATCGAGCGTACTGGCATTGCGGCATGCGTCACCGGCGGTGGCAGCATGTTCCGCGTGCACTTCAAGAAACAAGCACCGCGCAACTATCGTGAGACCTACGCCAGTGCGGAAGAGAATCGCATGGTCAACCAGCAGCTAGATCACATGTTCCAGGCCGGTTTCATGATGATCAACACCTGTGCCGGCACCCTGTCTACGCCGATGGGCGAAGCCGAGGTCGATGCTTTCGTCAGCGCGATGGAAGCAGGCTTCCGCAAGCTATAGGCTTGGCGCGGAACGTCCCTGGGAGAACTTCGGACTGAGGCCGCGGCGTTCGAGATCGGCGAGCAGTTGCATATGCGCAAAGGTGCGCTCGAAACAAGTGTCGGTGTCGGCCTGAATAATTTCGGGCTGTTGCCAAGCTTCTACGCCGCCGGGTAGCTCCTCTAAGAAAGAAGCATGGCGCTTGTCGAGCACGCGACGATCCAGAATCATCACCGCGCCGCGGTCTTTGTCGGTACGAATCAAACGGCCACAACCTTGGCGGAACATAGCCAAGGCTTTGGGCAGATAAATCCGATGCCGCTGTGGTCCCCAGCCCATGCGCGCTTGTTGCGCGGTCATGTAGTCATCGGGCGCGCCGTAAGGCAGCTTGGGAATGACCACGTATTCGCAGGTGGTGCCCGGGAAATCGACACCGAACCAGAAGGTATCGAGACCAAGCAGCACGGCCTCTTCGTTTTGGCGGAATCGGCGCATGATTTCCTCTTTTCGGAAACCCGGCATACCTTGCCAATAAAAGGGCAGTGACAAAGCGCGGAAGCGTGGGGCCAAGCGTTCACCAACACGCTGTAACAACACGCGGTTGGTAAACAAGCCAAGCGTGCGTCCGCGAGTGCGTTCGGCTAAAAACAGCAGCACATCTTCGACGTACTCCAGCCAGTCGTCGGCATCGGGACCGCGATAGGCATAGGGGGGCGCATCTTCGGGCACGCAGTAGAGCGCGGCTTTGTGGTCGAAGTAGGGTGCACCGCGGAAGGTGGAGATGGCTTCCGTGGGGATCTCTGGGTTGTCTTTGGTGACCAGATCCAATCCCAAGTAACCAGACATGGCTTTGAATCCTCCACGCAAGCGCGCGGTGGCGCTGACCAAAAAGGCATGTCGCAGCGAGGGGTAGTAGACCTTGCCCAACCATTCTTGCGGCAGCAATAACTTCAGCGCCAATAATGGCTTTTGCCGGTGCTCGAATACCGCTTCAAAGTGGAAGGTGTCGGAGAAGTCTCCTTCGTCGGAATCGCCACCCAACCACAAGGTTAAGCCTTCGCGCCAATGCGCGAGCACCTCAAGTGGGCGCAGCAATTCCCAGCGCAACTTACGCGCCCGACGTTGCGGCAAATCGCCAAGTTCTTCAATCACCGTGCGCAGAGCACTGTCCAAGCCATCGACCGCTTCACGCAGACCGCGCAATGCGGTGAGAAGGCCATCGCCGCGGCCGGAAGACATGTACTCATGCAGCAGGAAGGCGGTTTCCTCCTTGGCCATGGAGGGTGAAACCTCGCGGCGATATTCGTCGAAAGCGCGCATTTCGCGCGCAGTGACATGGGCCGCGGCATCGAGACCGGTGGTGAAAGATTCCGTTTCTTCGGCAGCGCCCAACAATCGTTCTCCGTTTTCGCCCAAATGAAGACGCTCCAGGAAAGGGCCGAGCACTGCCAGAGCGCCACTGTCGCGCCGACGCTTGCGCCGCAGATTGTTGACCAGATCCGTAACTTCTTCTAAATCGATATCAAAGCTGCGCGCAGACAAGGTGACTTCATGTAGGTGATCACATTCGTCACACAGCACATGAGAGAAGTCATCGGGCCGTGCCAACAAGTACGCATGGTTGGTCACCACTAAATGGGCTCGTTCGGCGCGTAAGGTGCGCACTCCAGCGGCGCAGCGTTTGGCGGCTCGGCCACGACAGCAGTTCGGGAGGGCACGAACCTTGCGCAGCATGCCATCGGCGGCGCGCAAGACCTGGGAGGGGTGCCCTGCCGGCATGCCCGGCATGACCGGGAAACCGTCGAGGTCGGCACTGGGGTCTTCTAGGAAGAACAGCGCCAAACGCAGCCAAGTTGCGCGCGCCACCGCACTTGCCGACGAAGGCTCTGGGGCTGCGTCGAGAATGGCGCGGCCGCAAACGTAGTTGGCGCGGCCCTTGAGTAAGGCAACGCGTGGCCGTTGCGCCCGCGGCAAGCCCGCCGACTCGAGTAAATCTAATGCGCGCGGAAGTTCGCGGAAAAAGGCTTGTTCCTGCAGAGCACGGGTATAAGTACTGACCGCAACACGTGTTTGGTTTTCCTCCGCCCACAGCAGCAGCGGACCCAAATAGGCCAGGGTCTTTCCTGTACCGGTGGGGGCATCGGCCAACAAATACGCTTGCTCGCGCTCGAAGCTTTCGCCCATGGCTTTGGCTAAAGCACGTTGGCCAGGGCGCTCCTTCGGATCTTCACCATCTTTGGCAAAGTGTTTCGGTAACAAATCAAAGTACGCCGATAGCCGTTGCTTGGCCTCTTCACTCAAAGGCGCGCGATCTTCTTGCCGTGAAGACAGGGCATCGAGTTGGTCAAAATCCAATCGATAGTCTTCACTGAAGCGCGGAGACAACTCTCGCAATAAACGGTCGAGGTCCAAGGGCGAACGGTCGACATCATCTTCGAAGGCGCCGTCCTCCAGTTCGGCAAAAAACAGCGCATCGTCGTCTTGGCCGCCTGCACCGAAACGACTGGGTTGGTCGAGTAGGTCCGCAACTAACTCGAGCCACTCACGACTTTGTTCCGCTGCCGCCTGGCCGGGGTCTTCCAACAGCTCGGCCAATCCGCGGGCGAACAGCTGGCGCACACGAGAAGGTCGTTCGAAGTGGCCACGCACCAAGGCGTTGAGCAGTTGCCGCAACAACGGCGCCTCGATGGGGGAGCTGGCGCTTTGCCCACACCAGGACTGCAGCAATACCTGCGGTTGCAGCTCTCCGCGCCGCGGATGAAGGAAGGTCGCGAGATCGGTGAGCGCAAGCACCCGAGGCGGCTCCAAGCCGGGACACAACAGGCGGAATCGTTCCAAAAAGCTGGCTGCATCGTCCATCACCACCACCGGGCGGGCGCTGAGGCCTGCCAACAGTGCGGGGAGAACCTCGCGCCAATGCGGCAAATCAGCCAGCTTTTCCCCGGTCAGGCCGCAGTCTGCGAGGCGGCGGGGGGCATGCTCCGGCGGATCGCCCGCTGGGAAGGGATTGCACCACAATGCCGGAATGACGGCTTCGGGGCCACATTCCACCGTAAAGGACCAAGCTTCGAGGAAAAAGAGGCCATCGCGCTCTAAATCAGGGCCCAGAGAGGCCAGGGCTACGAAGACAGGATCGGTGGAGGCGTTCATTCGTTCGGTCGCATCACTCCGGCCGCTAAGGCATAATACCGAGTCTGATCCCCACCAGACATCCCCGAATTCCGCTGTTGGGAACCATGGTTGACATTACTGACATCCCCGTCGAAGGCTACGAGCGCGTGCGCCGCGCCATCGATCCAAAATCCGGCCTTCATGCCATCATTTCGGTGCACAACACCGTCCTCGGGCCCGCCCTCGGTGGCATGCGCCTATGGCCCTATGCCTCGGAGCAGGAAGCACTTACAGACGTGCTCCGGCTTTCGAGTGGCATGACTTACAAGGCCGCCTGTGCAGGTTTGAACCTCGGCGGCGGCAAGTCGGTGATCATCGGCGATCCCTCCATGAAATCCGAGGCCTTCTTCGAGGCCATGGGCGATTTCGTCGAGTCCTTTGGCGGCCAGTACATCACCGCAGAAGACGTCAACACCAAGGTTGAGGATATGGACATCATCAACCGCCGCACCAAGCATGTCACCGGCTTGGCCGGCAAGTCGGGCAACCCTTCGCCAAAGACGGCTTGGGGCGTGTTCCTCGGCCTTAAGGCCACTCTCGAAGATGTCTACGGCTCCGATAGCGTCGAAGGCAAAACGGTCGCCATCGAAGGCGCTGGTTCTGTTGGCAAGGTCTACGCCGAGCTCATCGCCAAGGAAGGCGGCAAGGTCATCGTCGCTGACATCAAGCAGGAAGCTGCCGAAGATCTGGCCAAGATCACCGGTGGCCAAGTCGTTCATCCCGACGCCATCCGCTCCGTCGAATGCGATGTCTACGCGCCCTGCGCTCTAGGCGGCTCGATCAACGACGAAACCCTGCCTTTGCTCAACTGCAAGGCCATCTGCGGTGCTGCGAACAACCAGCTCCTGGATGCCCGCCACGGCGAACTTTTGCGTGACCGCGGCATTCGTTACGCGCCAGACTATGTGGTCAACGCCGCTGGCTTGATCAACGTCTACGACGAAATGCAGCCGGGTGGTTACAAGGAAGACCGCGCCATGGCCAACATGGAACTCATTCGTGAGAACATGCGCAAGATCTTCGCCATCGCCGACGAAGAGGGCATTCCGACCGCCACCGCGGCCGACCGATTCGCCGAGCGCCGCATCGAAGCGGTGCGCTCCGGCGTCGAATCTGCTTAAGCAGTCGTCACTTCTACACCATCGGAAGTGACGATCATGGTGTGCTCAGTCTGTGCAATGCGCACAGCTGGGTCGGTGTCGACCAGTGGCGGGAAGTCGATTAGGCAACCCGTGCGGCGCAAACGCCCGATGGAGTTTTCGACCGCTTCCTCTGGCAAGTTAGCCAAGGTGCGGCGGGAGAAGGGAAGCCCCTTCATGCCTTCAATCGCAGCCCAAACCGAATGGTCAATCCCCTTCAGCTTGCGCGGTATCTTTTGCAGCATGAAGATCTCGGACTTACCGGCTTCCTGAACCGGACCGGCGCCATTGGTGGCAAAGGGTTCAATCGCGACCACCATGCCCTCTTCTAAGGTGCCGCGAGTCCAGCGATCGGCAACAGCCGGAATCTGCGGGGCGGTATGCACTTTCCAGCGCGCCACGCCATGCCCGGTCAGATTGGTCACTGGGCGGTAGCCATGTTCCAGAATCGCGCCTTCAATGGCCATCGCGATGTCACGCACCGCCACACCAGGCCCAGCGGTCTGGATGGCGGCCTCTAAACCGGCGGCAGAAGCCTGGATCAGCTTGTGATAGCGCGGATCTTCGCCCAAATACACCGTCTGAGCATTGTCCGCGACATAGCCATTGACCTCGACCCCGATATCGACCTTGACCACATCTTCCTCTTGATAGGTGGTGCGGTCCTTGGGGGCAGGGCAATAGTGGGCGGCAATGTGGTTGCGGCTGGTCTGCGCGGGGAAGGCCATGCCGCCGCCCTCAGCCACGATAAAGCGCTCGACTTCGTCCATGACATCGGCCAGGCGCGCTCCTGGGCGGATGAGCTGGACCGCGAGCTTGCGGGCATCGCGGGCAATCCGCCCCGCAGCGCGGAATTGTTCCACGGCGCCGGGTTCTAGGGCTGGGAGGCTGGCTGAGGTCATTTTGGGGTGGGCAAAAAAGCCTGAGAGAGCATTTTAAGCCAGCCTCCCGCTTGTGCCGATAGGGAATGGACCCCATCAACACCCCATGTTGCAGATCCAAACAGGACAGAAAATCGGACCCTACTTAGTCGACGGCTTCCTCGGAAGAGGCGCCTTCGCACAGGTGTACCGGGCCCACGACGCCGCCGGCAATGTAGTCGCCCTCAAAGTAGGGGATGACAGTGGCGGCGGCCGCTTTTTGCCCCGCTTTGGCGAGGTCACCGTCACCCGCGACCCCCGCGCCGTCAGCCCTGACGAGTGCCCAGCCGAGGCCATGTTCCTGGACCCGGTCGATGGCGCCAAGGCCGAGGTCTTGGATAGCGAAGAAGTCGATAGCTTGCTGCTCGAAGAAGCCAAGCTGTTGCGCCTAGCGCAAGGACGCGGCGTACCTCGTCTACATGAGGTGGTGGAGAAGAATGGCCGACCGGTCCTGGCGATGGATTTCCTCGCCGGCTCCACACTGCGCGAACGCATTCGCTCGATGGAAGGGGTCAAGCTTGGCTGGCTGCTCGACGCCTGCAAGCAGGTGCAAGCGCTGCAAGAGATGGGCTGGACATGCCATGGCGATCTCAAGCCGGAGAACATCATGGTCAGCGAGCAAGAGGAGGTCTTTCTCCTCGACCCGGTCCCCGAATCCTGCCGCGAGGACCGCATTGTCACCACTCCCTGGTATAACCCTTTTCTACGTTGGGATGACAAAGGCGACACCCAAGCCCTTGGCATCATTCTTTATGAACTTCTGGTGGGCGCTTTGCCCTTCGACCGTGTGCCGTGGTCCCTGGCTGGCACCGGGCACGATTGCCACAGTGAGGAGGACCGCGGCCTGAGTCTGTCGCTGTTCCTGGCCTACCCGCCCATGCGCGAACTGAACGCGCTGGCACCCCGCCATCTCGAGCATATCTTCCACGCCGCGGTGTGTGATGACAGCTACAACCTGGCGGACATGCGCGAAGACCTGGAAGATTTCCTCCTCCGCGATTGAGACTTCGGAATGCCTGCGCCCAGAGGGGGTAGGCATTTCTAAAATGGCGGTGTCATGGACACCACTGCCCACCGCACGCTGCTTCTCGGTCACAGCCCCGATCCCGATGATGCCTTCATGCATTTCGCCCTTGCGGCGGATCGCCTGGATACCGGGGACCTGCGCTTCGAGCACAAGCTCGAGGACATCGAAACCCTGAACCGCCGTGCGCTGAAGGGCGAGTACGACATCACTGCGGTGTCGATTCATGGCTACGCTTTTGTCGCCGACCGTTACGCCCTGCTCAACCATGGTGCCTCCATGGGCGAAGGCTATGGCCCACGGATTGTCGCGCGAGAAGAGATGTCGCTTTCTGATTTGCAAAAGGGCAAAGGCAAGCGCTTGGCGATTCCTGGTGAGTGGACCTCGGCCCACCTTGCCGCGCAAATGAGCCTTGGTGAGTACGACTACAAGATTGTCGACTTTGATCGCATTCCCGATGCCGTTGCCGAAGGCGAAGTTGATGCCGGCGTGTTGATTCACGAAGGCCAACTCACCTTCCAAGAGCAAGGCTTGGTTTTACTGCAAGACCTTGGCGTATGGTGGGCTGAGCAAACCGGTGGTTTGCCATTGCCTCTAGGAGGCAACACCATTCGCCGTGACCTCGGCGAGCTACTGCCAGTCGTATCCAAGTTGTTGCAAGATTCGATTCGTTACGGTTTGGAAAACCGCGAAGAAGCGGTGGCTTATTCCTTGCAGTTCGGTCGTGACCTCAACTTGGCACAAGCCGATGAGTTCATTGCCATGTACGTCAACCAACGAACTTTGGACTACGGCGATGACGGTCGCGAGGCGGTTCGCCTGTTCCTTCAGCGTGCTCAGGATGCCGGATTGGTTCCTGAAATGCCGCCGTTGGACTTTGTCCGTTAGGCCTACGTTTTTTCGTCCTCGTTTCGTATGCTGGAAGGGTGTCCCCCGAGCCCAGCAAGTCTGGTCATGATTCGTTCTTGGCCCGAGACAGCCAACGCCTGCAGGCTTTGGTGGAGCACGCACCAGTTTGTGTGCATGAGTTTGCGCCCAATGGCACCATCATTGCGATTAACCCCGCAGGATTAGAGCTGCTTGGAGTTGAGCAAGAAAGCCAAGTCCTTGGCCAGCCCTTGAGTAGCGCGGTTGGCGAAGAGGAAATTGATCGCATCTTTGGCTTGTTGGAGAAAGCTCTGCAAGGCGAGACCTCGCATTACACTTTTCACCTGTTGACTAAGCGCGGGCCGGTGCATTGCGCGAGTTGGATGTCCCCGCTACGCAATGAACATGGGGAAATCACGCGTATTCTGGGCATGACCCAGGACATTACCGAAAGTCAAGGCGCTCTACGGGCCTTGCTGGAAAGTGAGAAACGCTACCGCCAAATGTTCGAAGCGAACTTGGCGATTAAGTTGATCAGTGACCCTGCTAACGGCAGGATTGTCGAAGCGAATCGCGCCGCTTGTGAGTTCTATGGCTATAGCCACGAAGAAATCGTGGGCTTGGGCCTGCAGGACATCAATACTCTGCCGCGACAGGACATGATGGCATTAGCGGGTAAGGCTTCGCGAACCAAACAGCTCTACTTTGAGTTCCAGCATCGTTTGAAGTCAGGCGAAGTTCGTGATGTCGAGGTATTCTCTGGGCCGCTGCACACGCCCCAAGGTTTGCGCTTATTCAGCATTGTCCACGATGTTACTGATCGCAAACGGACACAGCTCCAGCTCCAGGATTCGGAACGGCGCTTTGCGCGTGCTGTTGCCGGTACTTCCGACGGCATTTGGGAATGGCATATTGTGCAAGGAGGCATTTATTGGTCGCCTCGCTTTAAAGATCTGCTGGGTTACCAAGTAGATGAGATCCATCCCAAGGAAGGCATGCTTTGGAGCTTCATGCATCCTGATGACGTCGAAACCGTCAAAGAGGCCACACGTCGCCACTTGAAGCACAATGAGCTTTATGACCTTCGCTATCGTTTGCGGCACCGCGATGGCAGGTATCGCATGTTCCGCGCGCGCGGCACCGTGGAGCGAGATGCCGCAGGTGAACCGGTGGTCATGGCAGGCTCCCTGGAGGACATTAGCGAGCAAGTTGCCGCGGAACGCGCACGCACGGAAAGGCGCAAACGTATTGGCCGCCAACATCGGGCGATTCAGGGTCTGGCGACGGATCCTGAGCTGAGTTCGCGCGCAATTGACCGTGCTTTTGCACGTCTGACGGAAACTGCATGCGATGTCCTCGCCGTGGGGCGTGCAAGCTTGATGTTGGTCAATGAAGATGGCTCTCGCCTGGTGAGTCGAGATCTATATGTGCCCGCCAAGAAAGAGCATTTCCGCGGTGTATTTCACGACTTAAAGGCCATGCCGAACTATTTGGCCGCCCTCGAAAGCAGTCGAGCATTGGCGTTTGAACATCCACTAGAAGATGAGCGCCTGCAGGAGTTCCCCAAAGGGTTCCTGCAAGAATGTTCGGTGAAGTCCATGCTGGACATCCCGGTTCGCCGCGCCGGCCAAGTGGTCGGGGTGTTGCGCCTGTCGGAAATCGAGCGCGCTCGGCGTTGGCGCGATGATGAAATTCAATTCGGCCTAGATCTCGTGGGATTTGCCGTGCGCCTATTGGTGGGCGCGGAAACCAATGAGGCGATGCGCCAAAAGCGTGAGCTCGAATCCCAAGTGCTCCATGCCCAGAAACTCGAAAGCCTAGGCCTCATGGCGAGCGGCGTGGCGCATGACTTCAATAACTTGTTGGTGGCCATTCTTGGAAATGCCGACTTGGCGCGAGAAGACCTCGAAGACAATTCGCGTGCTCACGGTTTGGTCAGTTCGATTGAGCAGGCTGCGCGCAGAGCCGCGGATTTGTGTCGCCAAATGTTGGCCTATTCCGGGCGCGGGCTTTTGCGCGTGGAAACAATCGACATGGGCGAGTTGGTCGCAGGCATGGCCAAACTCATGCGCGCCTCATTGGGCGCCAATCTGAGTTTGCATTACAGCCCGCCGGATCGCCCTCTGTTAGTCGAGGCCGATGCCACTCAAGTGCGTCAAGTCATCATGAACTTAATCGTGAATGCCGCCGAGTCCATGCAGGACAATGGTGGCGTCATCACGCTTGCCCTAGAGGAATCCGAAGTGCATGCACAGCCTTCAAATGGCGGATTGGCGGTGCCTTCTACCGGGCGCTACGTCGAACTTTTAGTGCAAGACGAAGGCAAGGGCATGGACGAGACCATTCTCGGCCGCATGTATGACCCCTTCTTCTCCACGAAATTTACCGGGCGCGGATTGGGCATGGCTGCGGTCCTCGGCATCATGCGCGGGCATGGTGGTGGCATCGAAGTGATGAGCACCCCTGGCAAGGGAACGGCATTCCGCCTGCAATTCCCTGTGAGTGAATATGCTCTCGCAGAAACTTTGGAGTCGCCTCAGCCAGAAGACGATGGTTGGCAAGGCAGTGGCCATGTGCTCCTGGTCGATGACGACGAAACCGTACGCCTCCTTGGTCGCGAAATGTTGGAGCGTCTTGGTTTCCAGGTCTCTGTCGTCAGCAATGGCAGCGATGCCTTAAACGAACTGGCCACCGCACCCAGTGAAGGTGTTTGGCGCCTGGTGGTTTTGGACCTCACCATGCCAGGGATGTCTGGCATGGAAGTGCTTGCCAAAATCCACGACCTGCAACCCGGTTTGCCGGTGCTGATGTCGAGCGGCTATGCCGAAGAGGAAGTGCGCCAGCAACTCAGCCGCGAGGACATGTTCGCCTTTTTGGCGAAGCCCTATACCTTGGCTGAGTTGCGAAGTGCTTTGCGCGCGGTGCTTAGCTCAAGTTAACCCACACCGACTTCGATTCGGTGTAAGCGTCGAGAGCTTGGCGGCCTAAGTCGCGGCCGAAGCCCGATTCCTTAAAGCCACCGAAGGCCATGCCTGGATCGTACAGGTTGTAGGTGTTGACCCAAACCGTGCCAGCGCGCAGGGCTTTGGCGAACCCAATCGCGCGCTTGAGGTCTTGGCTCCAAACACCAGCAGCGAGGCCGTAGCGGGTGTCGTGAGCAATGCGCAGCGCATCTTCTTCGGTATCAAACGGCGTTACGGCAAGCACCGGGCCAAAGATTTCTTCTTGGGCGATGGTGGCTTTGGGGTCGACGTCGGCAAACACGGTAGCGGCAATGTAATAGCCTTTACCGTTGCCCACTTCGTCTTGCAGGGATTGGCCGCCAGCCAGTAATCGTGCGCCTTCCTCTTTGCCCTTTTCAATGAACTCAAGCACCGACTTGTATTGATCGGCGTTGCACACCGGACCCATCCGCGTTCCTTCGGCCAAAGGGTGACCAACGGTGGTTTTGCCTGCCATCTTCTCGATGCCGGCCAAAAACTCTTCGTACACGCCACGCTGCACTAATACGCGCGAGCCAGCGGCGCAGACTTCGCCCTTGTTGTAGAAAATGCCCGTGGCCGCGCCGCGCACTGCAGCCTTGATGTCGGCGTCGTCAAAGACGATGTTGGGGGACTTGCCACCGAGTTCGAGGGTGACGCGCTTCAAGGTGTTCGAGGCTTCCCGTTGCACCATGCGCCCCACCTCGGTGGAGCCAGTAAAGCTAATTTTGTCGACGCCAGGGTGCTGCACCAGCGGCGTGCCGACCGCGCGGCCTCCACCAGTGACGACATTGAATACGCCAGCGGGAACGCCAGCTTCGGCGGCGAGCTTGGCCATCCACATCGAGCTGAAGGAAGTCTGCTCACTAGGCTTCAGGACAATGCTGTTCCCGCAAGCCAGTGCAGGCGCCACTTTCCAGGCTGCGAGCAGCATCGGGAAGTTCCAAGGCGTGATCATGCCGCATACACCAACGGGCTCGCGCAGCGACAGGCCGAGCGAGTCGCCGGGCAGGGGCAGGACCGAGCCCTCGAGCTTGGTTACCCAACCGGCGTAGTAGCGGAAAATCTCGGCGACCAGAGGAACCTCAATCTTGCCGCTATCGAAGGCGGTCTTGCCGGTGTCCATGGTCTCGGCATGGGCAATGGCGGCGCGATTCTGGTCAATCAAATCGGCCATCTTCCACAGGATGCGCGAGCGCTTAGATGGGGGCATATTGCGCCAAACCCCAGTGTCGAAGGACTCACGGGCGGCCTGAACGGCGCGGTCGACGTCTGAGGCGTCTCCAGCGGCCAATTCGGCATGAATTTCCTCAGTAGCAGGGTCAATGGAGCCGGAAGTCTTGCCAGAAGAGGCTGGACTCCACTCGCCGCCAATGAAATGGGCGGCTGGAAGGATGTCGGTTGTGGTGGACACTGGTGGATTTTCCTGAATCAGGGGGTCAGCAAAGCTTTCAGAATGCCGATTGTAGGGGTGAGCTTGTCGCCCAATCGCGGCACGCGAAGGATTCATGACATCCACTCAATCCGTCCTCCTTCTCGTTTCGGAGGCCTTTTTCCAGGACAGGATCACAACCACGCTCAATGCGGTGGGCCGTGAGCCTATTTTGGTCAATCCGGAACAGGAGAATTTCGTCGAGGGAATGCTGAGTCAGCCTTCTCTGGGCGTGGTCATTGACCTGGAAGACCAGGGATGTGACGCTCCAGCCGCTCTGGAGGCTCTCCGCGCCGACGAGCGCTCGGCTGGCTGGCATTTCATCGTGTTCAGCGCACACGAAGACGACGATCTCATCGCCCGCGGTCTGGCAGCCGGGGTCGAGGTCATCCCACGGTCGACTTTTGCCGCCAATTTGGTGCGCTTGATGCAGGATTTCCGTCCTGCCGAGGAAGCTTAAGCCTCAGGGCTGCCTGGGGACGCGCAGAGCGCTACAAGGGTCCAGTCTTGATGTCTTGCCGAATTTCGCCTTTCAGGGTAGAATAGGGCTTCTACCGGGCGTCTCAGACCTGTTATTGGCCCTTTTGAGGCCTCTCACGTGGCTCTGAGCACAGGATCGCAAGATTAGCTGACCCGGCCCGCGCCCACTCCGGCGCTCTCCGAAGAAACCCAGAACGAAACCAGCGTGGTCAAGCTCTACATTAAGCCGAACTGCAAGTCCTGTCTCAAGGCAGTCAAATACCTCGAAAAGAAAGATGTCTCTTTTGAGGTTCTCGACATCATGAAGTCTCCTCCTGCGAAGAAACTTCTCGAAAAAGCAGTCGATGCCCTCGACCCCAAAGGTGCGTTCAACAAGCGCGCGAAGGGTTACAAAGAAAACGACATCGAGAACGCCACCTTCAAAACCAAGAAGGAAGTTGTCGATCTGTTGCGTGCCAACCCGGACATGATTCGTCGCCCGCTGTTGGCCCGTGGCGAAAAGGCGATTCTCGGCTTCGACGAAGCCGATTACGCAACCTTCCTGCGCTAAGCGCACCGCATCCCCTAGCCTCTCGCGGCTAGGATGCACAAGGCGGCCCTGTGGTTCTCCACTGGGCCGCCTTCCTTTTGGGATGGCCAAAGACTCTTCCTCTCCGCCGCCTTTAGGTGCCGCCCGAATCCGGCGCACCCGCGTGTCCTCGGCTCACCCCGACGCCGCGCCGGAGCTGGATCATGTCGCTATCGAAGAACCTCTGGGCGTGCGCGTGCAAGGGCATGACTATGCCATCCTCATGTGTACCCCAGGGCGCGAAGAAGATCTCGCATGCGGTTTTCTTGCGGCCGAAGGCCTGCTGTCTGGCTCAGAAGATTTGTCGGCAATCGCACCCTGCGCACCACGTGGCGGTGAAGAAGACATGGGGCGCATGTTCAATGTCGCCTTGGCTTCTGGCGTGGCCTTCGACCCTTCGGCACATCAAACCCGCATGGTGGCCTCTTCTTGTGGCCTTTGCGGTGGAAAAACGGTGGCGGATTTACGCCAAGCCGCGCCGCATCGCACTCCGGCGCCTCCGGCCCAACTCGCGGTTTCCGACATGTTGGAGGCCTTTCGCACCTTGCAAAAGGCGCAGGACCTGTTTGCGCTCACCGCAGGCTGTCATGGTGCCGCCTTGGTGCGCGCCGACGCCAAAGGCCCCTTGCTCGACGTCGCTGAAGACGTCGGCCGCCACAATGCGGTAGATAAATTGCTCGGTGCGCGGTTGCGCGCGGGAGATTATCCGCTGGCTGCGCCTACGGCCCTGCTGGTGAGCGGTCGCCTTTCCTACGAGTTGGTGCAGAAAGCGGTTCTGGCCGGCTTGTCGTGGATTGCTGGCGTGGGCATGCCGAGTTCGCTGGCGATCGAAGCCGCCGAGGCCACTCAGCTAGGTCTGTTTGCTTGGGTGCGCGATGCCGGCGTTTCTGCCTATGCGGGGCGCACCCGATTCGTCATGACCTAAGGACGGATTAGTAGTCGATTCCGCTGAGTTCGTTGAGGTCGAAGTCCATGGCGAACTCGCGCTCAATGTCGATCAGGCGACCGCGACCCAGGCGCTCGACAAAAGTAATGGCGCCGCGCTCTTCGCGACCATCACGGAAGCGGAGGCGAACAGAATATTTGGTCATGCCTTCTTTCAGTCGGGCAGACAGGTGGCTTGGTTCAGGAAGCTCAGAAGGAGGAACAGGACGGACCATGGCAGCGATGCAGTGAGTTTGGGGGGAGAAAATCAGCTCAAGACGTGCGCGGGCGCGGCGGCGCGAAGGACACCGGCCTGCAGCAGCAAGGTCGACCAAGTCTCGAAGGGAGACGAGTCTGACTGGGCGAGTTGTTCGAGTTCAGACAGCGGCTCGAGGGCGCCGGTCATGGCCGAACTTTCGCGAATGGACAAAGACGACGCCGGGAGGGAGGAGGCGTCGAGGCGGTAGACCAGGCCCACATGGACCGCGCCGACCGCAGTGGTGTCATCGTTGAGGAGACCCACAGGTTGCAGAAGCTCACCAGCTTCTGGAGGGAGCACGAGTTCTTCGTGAAGTTCGCGCAGACAAGCCTGGCGGAATAAATCCGATTGGCCAGCCTCGAGAGGTTGATCGCAAGGGTTGATATGCCCGCCGACGCCAATCGAACGCTTACCGTGAAGGCGGCTTTCGCCTTGGGTCTTGAGGCGAGTCAAGCACAGCACCTTGTCCTCGTGGCAAACAGCGACATAGGGAATCGGCTGTTTGTACTCGGCGTGCTCTTCGGCGTAGCGACGCTCGATGAAAAAGCCTTCCTCGCGCGCGGGGCCAAGGAAGCGCTCTTCTAGCTCTTCTGCCCCGAGTGGCAGGAGGCCATGAGGTGCCGCATCTGCGAATAACACCTGACGGGGAACCACCCAGACGAACTCCATACCCCGATTCTGCCTATCGGGCCAGATTCTGCAAGGGAAAACCACTAGATGTTGCGCAATTGTGGAGAACTAGGCCTGCATAATCGGCACAACATATGGGGGTCGAAAAGGTGAGTGCCGCCTATAAGCCGGATCCTGTTCCTCCTTGCGGAGGTGACGACCATTTCTCTAGGACCCCTGTTGCCAGAGGCCTCTAACGCTCTACCCGGAGGTTCAAACAGTACGGGCCGCACCTACCCTCCCTACGTGAGCTTTCTCCCGATGGGGTTTACCCTGCCACGTTTGTCACCAAACGCGCGGTGAGCTCTTACCTCACCCTTTCACCCTTACCGGTCCCGAAGGACTTAGGCGGTTTGCTTTCTGCGGCACTTTCCCTGGGGTTGCCCCCGGTGGACGTTATCCACCATCGCGCCCTATGGAGTCCGGACTTTCCTCGGATGACACAAGGCCATACGCGGCCGTCCAGACGACACTCGTCCAGATTATAGCGCGGTAGCAGAGCGGCCTTCGTTGTCGAGAAACTCGCGCAAAATCACCATGGCAGCCACGCAGTCGACCTTGGCTTTGGCGCGTTTGCCGCGCAGGCCGGCATCGGCCAAAAGACCACGCGCTTCTTTGGTGGTATGGCGTTCATCTTGGTGATACAGCTGCACACCTTCGGGAAGTTTGCGCTTGATGGCATCCAAGAACACCCAAACGGTTTTCACCTGCTCGCCTTCGCGACCATCGGGTAGGTAGGGCATGCCGACGACGACCTTTTTGACGTCGCGTCCGGCAATTTCAGAGAGCAAGCCTTCGATGGTGAGGTCGAGGCTTGGTGTGGTGATTGTGTCTAAAGGTTGCGCCGTGATGCCAAGAGCATCCGACACCGCCAAGCCTGTGCGCTTGGCGCCATAGTCCACCGCCAAAACGCGTCCCATCATGATTGGAACCTGTCTGCTTAAAGCAGATCGTCGCGCCCCATGTCGCCAAGGCGATTGACGAAACGCTTCACTTCTTCGGCGCGTTCGCGCGGGGCGACGAGAATCGCATCATCGGTGCGAACCACCACGATGTCATCTAGACCCAACACCGCAATCACTTGTTCTTTGCTGCTGTAGGCCAACACCCGCTCCGCCTCTTCGGCGAGCAGCATGCCACCTTGCGGCAACACCGCAGCATTGCCATGTTCGTCTTTGTCGACCTCTTCATACAAGGCCTTCCACGAACCAACATCACTCCAGTGATAGGGGGTGGTCATGACGCGCACGCCATCGACCTTTTCCATGATGCCGATGTCCACCGGAACCGACGGAAGCGTGGGGTAGACCTCTTCCAAGACCCCTTCTGCATTCTCGCCACCCCAAGAATCACGGATGGTTTGCAGCCCACTGGCGAGGTCAGGCATATGCGTGGCAATCGCCTGACGAATCGTGGAAACGCGCCACATGAAGATGCCAGCATTCCAGTAGAAACCACCCTGTGCGAGGAAGGCGGTCGCGGTTTCGAGGTCTGGCTTTTCGCGGAAGCGATCCACCTGGAAATACTCCAAGTCTTCCTTTTCGCCCAAACTCTGCCCAGCCTGGATATATCCATATCCAGTGGCTGGCCACTGCGGAGGAATGCCGTAAGTCAGAAAGCTGCCCTCGTCGGCGCAAGCTTGCATGCCCGCTTGCAGGCTGCGCTGAAACTCTTCCGCGGGACGAATGACATGATCGGCAGGCAACACTGCCATGGTGGCATCGGGGTCGACGGCATGAAGAGCTTCTGCGGCCAAGCCCACACAGGGAGCGGTGTTGCGTGCACAGGGTTCGACCAAAATTTGTTCTCGCGGGACTCCGGGGCAAGCCGCAATCACTCCCTCGACTTGGCGCGCATTGGTCACAATCCAAACTCGTTCTGCTGGCACCAAGGGATCGAGTCGTGCCACCGTTTCGGCGAGCATGGAAGCGCCGCCGGTAATCGGCAGCAGTTGCTTCGGGCGATGGACACGGCTTTCCGGCCAAAAACGGGTGCCGGATCCTCCGGCCATGATGACAGCATGGAGTGAACTCATAGGATTCAGGGGGCGCAAGGCGAACTTGGGAAGCTCGGCTTTATTCTACGCTGGCGTCTAGCGGCACGATTGGCGAGCGTCGCCAATTCGGTTGCGGTGCTTCGGGGACCCACAGCGGGAAGGGTGGGCGGACAAAGGTTTGACCGGCAAGTTTGCGCAAGCTTCGTTGGCGAATCACCGGAGCTTCAATCGGCCCATAAACCTGCTGTTCGATCAACCAATCCAGAAGGTCCTTCACCAACGGCAGGCGGCCCAGCAAACTCAAGGTACGAATCGTGACTTTGAGGTTGAGGCTGGAATCTAAATCGATGCTGCCTTCGCCTTGGACGTCGAGTAGCCGAGAGACGAGTTTCAACTTGTCGACGTACATGCGACCTTCGCCATTCAAACGGAAATCCAGGTCACCAGATTGAAACACGGGTGGGTCGATACCGGCAATGCGCCACATCGTCTTCAACACCGGAACGGTACCGAGCGCGCCATCGGAAATGTGTAGATGGCCACGGCCGCGAGCGAAGGTGGGGCTGGGCGTCGGGCTCGAGAAGCGCAAGTCGCCATGAACCAAGCCAGCCAAAGAACCGCCCAGGCCAAGTTCTTCGCGCATGCGTTCGAGCTGCAGTCCGTCTAAATAACATTGCAGACTGATAGGGGCTTGCGGGGTGAGTCCCAGGGTCATTTGCCCCGGACTGGGCTTGCCCTCGGCGTCGACGCCCTGGCTGTGAATCCTGCCACCGAGCAAGTTCGCTTGGAAATCGCTGACCTGCACCTGGTCCGGAGTCAGAACGATATGCGCAGAAGTTTTCTCCAGTTGCATGCCGCCCAATAATCCCGATCCACTTTCCATGCGCACGGTGGCATGGAGCTTCTTGTCCTTTAGGGTTGCCTCTTCAATCACCAACTGGGATTCACCCTCAGTGAGGTCCAGTGGGCCGGCCATGCCAATGCCTTCGGTGCGTACCTTGCCGAAGGCTCTTAGGCTGAGCGAACCGTCGGTGCTGTAGTCGGCATGCACTTGGACATCTTCGGCGAGCAGGCGTCCGCGCAGACCGATGGCTTCAAAGGCGGCGCGTTCTTCGGGGCCGATGAGTGCAGCGACTTCGGCATTCAAGGCCAGACTGGTGCCCTTGGCCAGGCGCGCATCGGCATGCAGATCTTGGCCATCGAGAGTGGCCCGCAGGTCGCGGAAGGAAAGGCTGAGAGAGTCGCTTTCGAAGCGCAGGTCCTCGGCGGAGAAGCGACCGGGGCGGCCATCGATGCGCCCCTCAATGCGCAGTGGCGTGGCATTGGGAACTTCGACGGGGGTGAGCAACAGTGGCTGGAAGGCCAGCGAAGCGTCAAAGTCTTCCAACTGTTCTGGATTGAGCTCCGCAGAAAGGTCGACGGCACCTGCCCAGTTCAAATGAGAGCCCCAAACCTCTTGACCGGTTAAGCGTTGGAGGTCTTGCACTCGTTGCGAAGTCACGGCCAGACCCTTGGCCTCGACCACAGCCGAAGAAGCATTGGGGAAGGAGGTCGCGACCAAGCTGCCGAGAACCGCGCCATCTTCCACTTTGGTCCACGCTCGCGGCAAGCTCAGCAGGAAGTCCTCTTGCACGGCCGTGAAGGAGGCGAGCCCGTGGAAAGGCGTGAAGTCGACTTGCAAGTCTTGCCAATGCACCTTGGCGGCATCGCACGAGGCATGCACCTGCAGTTGGGTGCGCTCGGGTGCTTCCGGCCACATCTTCATGGCCAGGTCGAGTCGCACTGGACCGCTCAAGGAAAAGCGGCTGAGGCCATCCGGCAATGGCAAAAAACCTTCCAGGGTTTTCAGCTCGGATTCGGAAGGGGCAAAGTCCTTTCCGCGCATTTGTAGCTCCACGCGCATGTCCTCCGCCTCATTGCCAACGGCGCGCCCGAAGAGATTGATGTCTCCTTGCAGCGCGCGCAACATGCCGCCGAATTCTGCCAGACCTGGTTGCCATTGGAACCAGGCATAGTCAGCGCTCATGATCAGCGGCAAGAATGCGGGTGTCGCTTGGAAATCACGTGCTTCGCCTTTGACTTGGGCAAGCAACTCGTCGTCGAAGTAGTGAAGCTTGACGCCAACATCGACACTGCCGCCTTCCGGGCTGCCTAGGTTGCGCAAGAGATCGGCCAAATCGGGATTGCCGGCCAAGGCATTGGGCAGGCGGCGATCCAGGGCGACGTCGGTAGTTTCTAATTCCACCACAATCTGCTCCGTCTCTGGGCGGAAATCAAAACTGCCTTCAGCGTGCGCCATGCCTTGTTCAGCAAGCTCTGCGCTGCCAAGGAAGGTTAAGGCATCGCCACAGATCCAAACGTTGCCCATGGCGCGGCGAAGGGGATAGGGGAAGGAGAAGCGATTGCCCTCGTCATCGAGGATGCCGCGCCAAGTCACCAACAACTCTTCACCGCCAAGTCGTAAACCCCAATCCAAGTCTTGTTCCGCGCCCGCGGTGAGGACAAAGTCGCCGTCGACGGCGCCGCGTGGTTCCAAGGCAAGCAAAATCTCTTCCAGGAACGGCAAGATTTGGTTCAAGGTTTGGACCAGCTCACGATTGGCCATCACTTCACGAACCTGACTGCGCACTTCGACCCGATAGGCCCCGAGGGGCTCTTCGATCTCTGCCTGTGCCTGGAAGGGGAGGTGTTCGTGTTGCCCCTCGAGCGAAACCTGGATTCCGGAGAAGAGATCACCTACCGCGCGAATCTCAATGTCCTTTGTTTCTAAGTGGTGGCCAATCCAGGCTAAATCGGACAAAGCCAAGGCCGTGTCCAACTGCAGGGAGGAGGGTTGGTCTTGGGCAAAGGCGCCCCAGGCTTTGCCTTGCAGGTGCACACCTTCGAATGCAAGAGGTAAGTCTTCGAGCTGCTTCAAGCTGGACGCAAGAGCGAGATCCCAATGGCCATCGAGCTGCCAATCCAGTAAGCCTTCGCCGGCAATCGCGCGCAGGCCAATCGGCCCGATGGCAGGGCTGCGGAAGGTGCCGTCGAGGTTGGCCATGGCACCATCGGGCGAAAGACTGGCCTGGATTTGCAGGCCGTCTATGTGGATGATCTGCTCGGCCTCGCCCGCGCCTTCGCGCCACCGCAAGTCCGCATCTTTGATGCGCATGCGAAGGGGAAAGGGCGAGGCATCTTTCGAGCGCAACTTGCTGAGGTCCTCAAGTAGCTCTTGGTCGAGCAAGGCGACAGGGCTATCCACCTCGAGAAATACCGGTCGCCCAAAGGCGTCACTCGTCGGCCAGAGGTCTAGAAAGGTGTGCAAAGTGGCGACCGAGGCGCGCTCTTCTCCCTGATGGAGCAGCTTCAATCCTTCCACGCCAATCTCGCCGCGGCCCCAACGCACCCACGCGCGTTCGGCACTCACCTGCAAGTGCTCCGACTGCCCTTCCAACAAGGTATTGGCCAAACGAATCGGCAGCGGCAACTTGATCGCCGAGCTGATGATCAAGAGTCCGCTGAAGAGCAGGGAGATTCGCCCCAGCCAAGTTTGCGGAATCCAGCGCATCATGTGGCCACAGGCGCCGGAGTCGGCGCTGGCTGTTGGCCTCCAAGATACACCCTTTGCACTCTTGCGCCTAAACGGCAGGTAATTTCATAAGGAATGGTCCCTGCAGCGCTGGCGAGGTCGTGAGCGCGCAGGCGATCCCGCCCAGAAGGGCCAATTAAGGTGACACGGTCGCCTACCGCGACGCCGGGCACATGGCCGACGTCAATCGTGCAGTAATCCATGCTTACCGCGCCGACCACCGGGCATCTTTGGCCGCGTACCAAGACTTGGCCCTGACCATGTTGGCCCAAGGTGTAGGGCAGGCCATCGTTGTAGCCCATGGGCAGCGTGGCGATCCGGGTTGGCCGGTGCGAAGTCCAGCGGCTGTCATAGCCAATCGCGGTTCCTGCGGGCACGTCTTTGAGAAAGACGACTTGGGTATGCAGGGACAAAACTTCTTCGAGGCCGGAGGGGTGCTCCAAGTCGCCGGGCAAAATGCCATATAAGGCAATGCCAGGTCGCACCGCATCACCCAATTGCGGAAGCGCGCTAAACACGGCGGCGGAGTTGGCACAGTGCAAGAGGGGAGTCACGCCAAGGGTTTGGCGCAGTTCCGAAGCGGCGGCAAAAAACAAGGCTTGCTGGCCTTCGGTGGTGGGGTCTTGGGCGCCGCGCGAACTGGAGAAATGTGTCATTAGCCCGCGCAGTTCGAGAGCCGGTTCCTCGAGGATGGCGCGCGCCACGCGCAACACCGCTTCTGGGCGGACGCCGAGCCGGCCCATGCCGGTATCGACCTTAAGGTGTACGCCGAGTCGACCGCCCTGGTTTTCCGCAAGTTTGGCGAGGGCGCGGGCGCGACTCTCGCTGTGGACACCAATCTCGATTTGGTGCTCCACTAGGGCTGGAATTTCGGCATCGATGGCAGCGCCTAAGACCAGGAGGGGCAAACGCACTCCACTGTGGCGCAACTGCAGTGCTTCACTGGAGTCTCCGACGCCAATCCGTGCGACACTTTCCTGGGCGCAAACCCGTGCGATGGCGACGGCGCCATGACCATAGGCATTGGCCTTCAGAACCGGCCACACCGCAGCCTTGCCCGCTAGTTGGCGGGACCGACGCAGATTGCGGCGGAAGGCTTCGAGATCAATCTCAGCCCAGGCACGGTGCCGAGACTCCATGCCCTCAATCTACGCTCAACGACGACGGAATCCAAGTAAGCCCTCGTCGGCCAAGAAATCGAGGGTGGTTTGGCGCACGAGCATGGGTAATTCGGCTCGCGCGGCCTTCCCTTCTTCATCGATGGAGCCCTGGCGTGCCGTATTCAGTTGGCGCACAGCCGCAAAAAAGATCTGGCGTTGCGGATAGCGCTTGAGGAACGCCGCCATTTTGGCCGGGTCATGTTTTTGCTGCATCCAGGCCAGATCGATTTGCTCGATGACACCTTCGAGGAGGGGCGGCGGGTTTCCGAGTGGCTCAACCAAGCGCGAAGCAATGGCGCGGCGCAGATTTCTGGCGTCACGCAACTCGACATAATCGGTTTCCAGGCGCCGATACAAAGGCCGCTGGTCCTTGGTCGCAATGGGAGAGACCAGGGAGCGATCCTCGGCCACAGTGTGCATCCAGGCGATGGCGTCGGCATCGGAAATGCCAAAGGTGGTGCTGCTGCCCCAGATATCGCTCATCAGGATTCCCGGGAAGTAATTGCCGTCGCGGTCGCGGTAAACATGGTCGAAATAGAACGCCGATGCCTTGCGTGAACGGTCATCGAGGAGTGCTTCGGTCACGGCTTGGACCTCGCCGAGAGGGTCGAGGCGGCCATTGAGCAACGCCAAAATCACCTCTTTGGGGTCGCTTTCGGCAGGTTGGCGCAAAACTTCACGACCGTCATCCCAGCGCCAACGTTTGTTGTCGGAAAGGGGCAAATTGCGGCCGAAACAGCGTGAAGCGAGTGTTTTCCACTTGCTGCTATCGCGATCTTGCTTCTTGTCCTTGAGCTTGAGAGCTGGGGCATAAACCTTGGCACTCCACAACGGAGGCTCTTCTCGAGCTTCGCGCTTGAGCGCTTTGGCCTTGCGGCTAATCAGCAGCGCGCGCGCCTGAGCAGCAAGCGGGTGATCGAGCGCACGCACGGCTTCCAGTGCTTCGCGACTGATGCGTTCTTGCTCTTCTTCGGGGAAGGTGGCGAATCGACGGAGAATTGCTTCATCCACAGAGCCCTCTGCAGGGACAAAAACACCCGGCAAGGGAGCAGAGCTTTGGGCAGCAAGCAGCAAGAGAGAAAGCAACACGGCAAAGAGGATACGGGCGAGAAATTGGATTTCTTGGCGAAATTCGGCATTTCCGCGTTGACTTAACCACCCCCATGCGGCCACAATCAACCCATCAGATGGCGAATTCGCCGTCGAATCACCCCATTCCTCTACATCCGCCTAGCGGAGCAACCCATTAAAAAACATGGCTGCAAAGAAAAAATCTGCAAAGAAGCCGGCCCGCAAGGCTGCTGCTAAGAAGAAGGCCCCGGCTCGCAAGAAGGCCGCTGCCAAGAAAAAGCCTGCCCGTCGCGGCAAGGCCAAGAAGGCTGTCGCTGACATGATCATCTCCAAGAGCCGCACCAAGAACGCCGTGATCGACTGCAATGTCTCCGGCGACTTCTACGGTGCCCTCAACGAAAAGGTCATCTCGATGATCTCCGAAGCAGAGGCTCGTGCCTCCGCCAACGGCCGCAAGACGCTGCGCCCGCAGGACCTCTAAGTCTTGTCTCCGGCCGAGTCGATTGGCCGTGAATCACCTCGGGAAGTGCCGGAAACGGCACTTCCCGTTTTTTGTGGAAGTGGCGCGACTTAAGACTTCTTCTGGTAAGAAGTTTCGCGCAAGTAAACCGGTTCGGTACTTAAGCCGAGATACGGTTGGCGCAAGGCGAGCTGCACTAATGCAGAAGCGCGCGGTGCAAATGCACCAAGGTATTGCGCTTGAGTGGCGAAACTTTCTTCGCCAAGCAACAAATCTTCAGTTGTCGTGATTGCGCCTGCTTCCTTCGCGCTCACAATGCGCGGCTCTTGCGTGACAATCAAGGTGCCTTCTTCTGCGCGGCGATAGCACGCGTGGTACCACTCGCCACGGAAGGCATCGACCAACAGATGTAAGTCTTGGTGGGCGGTTTGCGCAGCGGAATCCTGAACCGCTTGCCATGCACCTTCGGCCGCCGCGGCAAAACTAGAAATGCCAATTGCGGGAATCCCTTCCGCCCAAGCCAACATATTTGCGGCACTCGCGGCAATCCGCAGTCCGGTGTAACTCCCTGGACCGACTCCGACGACAATGGCTTCTAACTTGCCACGGGCCTCGTGGGTCGTGCAGAGTTGGTCTACGGCGGCAAGTAATCCGCGCCCGCGTGCGGCGCTGAAGTCTTGCTCAAACAAGCCTTCGGGCGTGTTGAGGGCAACGGTGCAGACGCTACCGGCGAGCTCTATGCCGAGGTGCATGGACCTAAAGCAGAATGCCGTCTTCGCGTGCTGCAGCTTCTAGCTTGGCCAATGTGGCCTCGACGAGGGATTCCTCAATCGCTTCCACCATCAGGCGCAGGCACAACTCCGTGCCGGAAAAGCGCACCACGATGCGGCCGTCATCGCCCAAGGAGTTCTCGGCCTCGATGCACGCAGCAGACAAGTGGGGGAGTTCTTCGAGCGGTACGCGCTTGGCCACTTCGTAGTTCACCAATTTCTGCGGCAGATCCTCATAGCCGGCGGCAAAATCAGCAGCGGTTTGGTTCTTAGGCACCATGATTTCCATCATGCGCAGCAAGGTGTAGAGGCCATCGCCACGGAAACCGTGATCCTCTCCAAACAGGATATGTCCGGACTTCTCGCCTCCAAGGTGAAAGCCGCCTTCGCGCATGCCTTCGGCGACGTAGCGGTCGCCCACTTGGGCGCGCAGCAGGTGAGCGCCATGTTCTTTGAGCATGCGCTCCAAAGCAAGATTGCTCATGACCGTGGCGACCACGGTATTGCCTGGCAACTCGCCAGCATTTTGCATGGCGCAACCTAAGCCAGCAAGCACGGCATCGCCATCGAGAATACGACCATTGCCATCGCACAAAATGCTGCGGTCGGCATCGCCGTCGAGGCTGAGGCCAACTTCGCAGCCGAGCTCCTGCACCGCGGCGGCAGCAACTTCTGGGTGCAAGGCGCCACAACCATGATTGATGTTGTGGCCATCGGGCTTGTCATGAATGGTGACGACTTCGGCGCCAAAGGTCTTGAGCACACGCGGGGCCAATTCCGAGGCTGCACCATTGGCGCAATCGACCAGGATGCGGCGACCGTGCAATTCCAAATCGGGGAATGCTTCGGTGCGTAGCCAGGAAATGTAATCTGCAACCAGATTCTTGGTGCGGCGGATTTCCGCAGGCGTCACGCCATCTGGAAGGGGACCAATGGATTCCAGTGCGGTTTCCAGTTCCTTTTCCACGGCATCGGCAAGTTTATTGCCCTGACGGCCAAAGAGCTTGATGCCATTGTCCTTCGCCGGGTTGTGCGAAGCCGAAATCATGACCCCAGCTTGATACCAATCGGCAAAGGTCAAGTAGGCCAAGCAAGGCGTGGTGGTGAGGCCAACGACATCGACCGGCACGCCGCCGTGAGTCAGGCCAGCCGCCACGGCTGCTGCCAAAGTCTCGCCGGATTCACGACCGTCATGGCCGATGAGCACGCGTGGCTTGGCTTCCAGGTCGTCGGGCAAATCGCCGAGAATGCGCAAAGCCAACACGCGGCCAAGCTTCTCGAGGAGTTCGGGCACCAGCGGGTATTCGCCGGCGACACCTCGGATGCCATCGGTGCCAAAAAGGGTTTTACTCATGGGATGCGGGTAACGGTGACCGTCCAACCAGTGTCATCGACCGGTTCGATTTGTAGATTGGCGGAGTAGAACCGATGGTCGTCGGGAGTCAAGCCGGTGAGAACCGGGACGAGGTTGAGCTCGGTGCGATCTAGGGATTCTGGCCCCAGGACATTGAGTGGGAGGACGAAAACCACATGCTCGCGGACCCAAGCTTCCGTGACATCGGAGGTGCCCGTGGGGAGGTCGGGCAGCACCGCTTTCCATTCGGTAGGGGTCCAGGGTTCGGCTTCCCATTGCCCAGACTCTGCCGGTGCATTGAGATCCTGCAGAGATTCAGGAGAAGGTAGCCAAGTAATGGTGACGGGTTGTGCCAAACGTACCGGCAGGGTCACTAGGACTTCTACCGGGTCCATGGTCAATCCTTGCTCGACGAAGGAGGGGTGCAAATGCACCACGGCACGGATGTCGCCGCGGGTAATCGGTTCGACCACAAGCGGGCTGAGGAGGTCGACGTGATCGACATCGCCATCGACCGAGTGCGCTTCATCTAGCTGATTCATCAGCGCGGTCATGACACTCTTTGGCCCACGCAAGCGTACTTGAGTGGGGGTGAAGACCATTTCTTCGGGATGCATTTCGTGCACCGACGAAGGCTGACCGCGCACCGGTTGCTCGGTCGCGGTCAAAATCCAATTCTGCTCCATGACCCGTTCAAAGGTCAGAACTTGGAGCTCTTGCTTGCCATCGACCTTATCAAGCAAATAGGCGGCATCATTAGGGCGCAACCAGTCCAGATCGTTGGGCGTGATGGAAAGGTCAATGCGATCCTGGGTGGTGCCCGCAGGAATCACCGCTTGGAAGCGTGCGGCGCATTGTCGCGCAGTGAAGTCTTTGAGTACCGAAGGGGTGCCCACGAGGTGGATCGAAATCGCGGTGTCAGGTTCCGGAGTAATCAGCGCCCAACCCTTAGGGACCTGCACCAACAACTCGTTTTCATTGGGGGTGATGCCATCACTGGTGGTGACCGCAACCCGCAATAGAAGGTCGCGCTCGACCTCAATCCTGCCAACCAGCCAGCCCCAAAGCAGGACGGCAAAGAACAGGGCTACCAATTTGCGGCGCCAATCGGAAAAAAGAATCAGACGGAGGCGGTTCATGCGCTTGCCGGTGCCTCTTCTTCGCGGGGTTCTGGGGCAGGAGCCTGCAACAACTCACTCATGCGACGTTCGAGCTGATCCTGAGGGATGTCCTTGTGCAATTTGCCCTCTGCGGCAATGGAAATGCGTCCGGTCTCTTCGGAGACCACCAAAACGACGGCATCGGTCCTTTCAGACAGGCCAATCGCAGCGCGGTGGCGGGTGCCCAAACCGTGTTCGATATCGGGGTTGGTGCTCAAGGGGAACACACAACTTGCGGCGGTAATGCGCTTGCCGCGAACCACCAAGCCTCCATCGTGCATTGGACCGCCATGGAAGAAGATGGTTTCGAGCAGAATCGAAGTGATGGGCAAATCAAGGGCCACTGCGCCTTCGGAGAAAGGCTTGAGCGAGACGGATCGCTCAAAGGCAATCAACGCGCCAATTCTTTGGTTGGCCAAGCGTTTGGCCGAGGTCGCGATCTTGGCAATCTCAGTTGGGGATTCCGCCGTGTTGTTGCTGAAGCGCAAAATGCTGGAATGACCGAAGCGACTGACGCCCTGGCGAATCTCTTCCTGAAACAGAATCACCACAATGATGGCGAAGTAGGGGGCGACCACCGAAACGATGTAGCTGACGACATCGAGGCCGCCGGGAACCAATTGTCCGACCACACCGATGATGACCGAGGCCGCAATCAGGAAGGTGAACAAACCGCGCAAAATGCCTACGCCGCGGGTGTTGCGGATGAAGCGCAGAACCACATAGATTGCCATGGAGAGCAATAGAATCTGCACGGCATCGGCGATGCGGAAGGCGGAAAAAACGCTGGGCCAATTCATGACCGCACCTCCGCGGGCACTGGCCTAGCAGGGCTTTCCGTTTGGATTGCGTAGGGTGCCGTGGCCTGCGCTGCGCAGGCGGAAGCGACACGGACGGCATCCCAAATACGACCGCCGCGGTGGAGGCGAATCCAGGAAGCGCCTTGGTGTGCGCACAGCGCTGCTGCGCCGGCAGTGCCGCCATCTCGTTGATGCGGTTGTTTGCCAGGGAGGGGCCCGGCCATGAAGGATTTTCGCGACGGGCCAAACAGCAAAGGGAAGCCCAAAGCGCGTAAGGAGCCGCCTTCCACCAATAGAGACTGGCTTTGCACCGGGTTCTTGGCGAAGCCAATGCCGGGGTCCAGAATCAGCCGTGAGGGATCAATCCCTGCGGCTTGGGCCTTGCCAACCTTCTCCATCAACTCGTCGGCGATTTCGCCCAACAAGTGTTGGTACTGGCACTGCTCTTGCATCGTCTCCGGAGTGCCGCGCATATGCATCAATACCAGGGGTACCTCACTCGCGGCGAGGACTTCGGTCATGTCGGGATCGTCGAGTGCCGAAACATCGTTGATCATGCTGACGCCTTCTGCCAGGCAGCGTTTGGCCACTTCGCCATTGCGGGTGTCGACAGAAAGCGGAATGTCCAGAATCGAAAGCGCCTCGATGGCAGGTAACAAGCGCGCCAACTGCTCTTCTGCCGGAACCGCTTGCGCACCAGGGCGGGTGCTTTCTGCGCCGAGGTCAAGCCAATCTGCGCCTTCGGCAATCAGGCATTGGGCGCGATACAGCAGCGCGTGCTTGCCTGCGCCTAGGTGGGCAGAGGAAGCCTGCCCGCCGTCGGAAAAGCTATCCGGACTCAGGTTGAGGATGGCGAGGAACTTGGGCTCGGGAAGAGGTTCGGCCATCGCGGCAAATCCTGCTTCCAGGCGCGCCAAAATCCACGCTGCACTTTGCGGGCGTAAATCCACAGGTACAGGCGATTCCTGCACCGTGAGTGGGGGCCGATAGAGCCCTGCGCCATCGGGCAAGGTGCCAAGGAAGGTCCAACCGGAGCGCGCAAGCGCTTGCTCGGCTTGGGCATCTTCCGGGGCAGGTCCGCGCCAGGTGCCACCAGCTAAGGGCAGCGCCTGGAATGGCAAACTGCTACCTGCGAGCACCCATGGCTTATGCATAGGCGCAAGTGTAACAGCGACTTAGCCTTCTCTCAGCTAGGAGAACCCGGGGTTGGCCCCGGAGGCGGTGGTGGCGTCGGGTTCGGGCTGGCGGCGCTGGGTGGTGCCGGTGGCGGCGGGGGTGCGCCGGGTGCCGACGTCGCCCGTTTTTGTGGACGGATGTCTTCTGGCTGCGCGCCATCGACCAGTGCCTGAAACTCGTCCTTGACGATGGTCTCATAGATCATCAGAGCCTTGGTCACGCGCTCCATCAGGTCATCGTTTTCCTCAATGACCTTGCGGCAGCGTGCCAGCTCCGTGTCCAAGATTTTGGAAACCTCGAAGTCAATCTTGGACTGGGTGTCCTGCGAATGCTCCCGGCCCATGCCGACGCCATTGCCGAGATAGTCGCGGCCTTCGGTCTCACTGAAGTTCACTGGGCCCAAGGCATCGCTCATGCCCCAACGCGTGATCATGGCGCGCGCTAGGCGAGTGTTCTGCGAGATATCGCTGGAAGCTCCCGTGGTGATGTCCTTGCAGTAAATTTCCTCGGCCACGCGACCGCCAAAGCCGACGCAGATGTTGTCGAGCAGTTGGTTCTTACTGGTGTGCAGCGTGTCCTTCTCTGGTAGGAAGAAGGTGGCGCCGCCGTAAGGACCACGCGGAATGATCGTGACCTTGTGCACCGGGTCGACGTTCTTCATGAAGGCGTTGACCACAGCGTGTCCGGCTTCGTGATAAGCCGTGATTTGCTTGTCTTCCTCTTCGAGCACGTGAGACTTCTTCTCACGGCCGAAGCGCACCTTGTCGCGCGCCTCTTCGAGGTCGGCTTGGGTGACCCAAGCATGGCCAGCCATGGCCGCAATGATGGCGGCTTCGTTGACCAAGGCAGCCAATTCAGCGCCCGAGAAGCCGGGAGTACCGCGGGCCACGATCTGCAGATCGACACTGGGGTCGAGCTTTACCTTGCGCGTGTGCACGCCCAAAATCTTCTCACGACCGGCCACATCGGGAAGATCAATCACAATCTCGCGGTCGAATCGGCCTGGGCGCAACAGGGCGCTGTCCAACACATCGGGACGGTTGGTGGCGGCAATCACGATGATGTTGTCATCGGTCGAGAAACCGTCCATTTCGACCAGGATGGCGTTGAGCGTTTGTTCGCGCTCATCATTGCCACCGCCCATGCCGCTACCGCGCTTGCGGCCGACGGCATCAATTTCATCGAGGAAGATGATGCAGGGGGATTCTTTGCGCGCGCCATCGAATAGGTCGCGCACGCGGCTTGCGCCTACACCCACGAACATCTCGACAAAGTCGGAACCGCTGATCGAGATGAAAGGGACATCGGCCTCGCCAGCGATCGCTTTCGCCAACAGGGTTTTACCCGTGCCGGGAGGGCCGACGAGCATCACGCCGCGGGGAATGCGCCCGCCGAGGCGGGTGAACTTATCTGGGTTGCGCAGGAACTCGGTGATTTCCGAGACCTCGTCCTTGGCTTCTTCAATGCCGGCGACATCATCGAAGGTGATGCCGGTGCGCTCTTCTTTGTTGTAGACCTTGGCGCGCGAACGGCTGAAGCTCAACAATCCTTGGCCCTGGCCGCGCATTTGGCGCATGAACAAGAACCAGAACAGAATCAAGAACAGCAGGATAGGGCCAAAGTTCAGCAACAGGGTGGTCCACCCCGAAGTCTGCTTGGTGACCATGCCGGTAGCCGTATCGAAGCTCAGGTTCTCGGCAATCTCGGCATCGGCGGCGCGGAAAGCTAGCAGCAAACCGGCGGCATCAATCTCGGAGTCGCCCGCGGAGAGCGCCTCAATCTCGGCGTAATGAACTCCGGTCTGGGTGGCGTAGTCGGCAAAGAAGCGCTGCTGTTCCAGGATCTCACTGTTGGGATCTTTGGGATCCTTGAGCGCGCGGATGCGCAGCGGGTAGGCCTTGAGCGGCGTGATCTCCTTGGAATCAATCTTGGCCAGGAATTCCTGCACCGTAATCGTGTTCTCGATCTGGCGCGTCTTGGCGTACATGGCGCGCAGGTCTTCGGCGACCAAGGTGGCATTCAACACAGACACGGTCGAAGTCGTGCCATCGGTGAGCTTGACTTCAAACAGGCGGGCGCTGTCTGCGGCAGTCAACTGCTCCACTTCGCCGCTGTAGATCTTCACCCACAGCTGGTCGAGAGTCATCTTCGGCTTCTCGCCTTGCCCGCCAAAGACGGCGAGCACGATAAGGCCGGTGACAAAGATAATCATGAACAGGTTTCCCGACCGCTTAGGCGGTTGGTCTTCCTGATTGTTTTCGGGAGTTGGAGAACTCATGGATTGTCGGTCGCGGCTAAAGCCGCCAAGGTAGCGCCTACCTCAAGCGCAACTTCCTCAGCCATTTCTGCTTGGATTTGCAGGAATGCGGAGGTTTCGTCTTCGTCGAGGGCAGTCAAGAATTCTAGGCTGCGGCGGATGTTTCCAGAGCTGAGCTCGGTGCCGTCTCGGGCCATTAGGCGCCAATCCAGCCGAAGTTCAGCGGTCCCGACGGCGGCACCGCCGGAACGAAGGGCGACGCGGGCACGGCGGCCGACGTCAATCATTTCTGTTTCTAGGACGAAATCGCCCCCATGTTCAACTAGGCGTAAGTCGAGCTGGCGTTGCAAATCTGCGCGCAGCGCCGAGGACATGCCCACTTCGAGGCCATACCAGGTGCTTTTATTCACCGTGGTGGGGACTTCAATCGGCCGATGTCCACCGACATCCGGGCGCACCAATTGGTACCCGCAGGAACTCAGGGCACCGAGCGCGAGCAAAGGAGCAATCAGGTGCCGGGTCATTAGGGACTGACCGCTTCTGTCAGGGCCGAAACCGGCTGCGGCAAGTCGGCTAGCCGCCGTTCGGCTTCTTGGATCTGCTCACGATGGAGCACTTGCCCAACCATGCTCGCATCACCCATGGATTCCTGGCCTGCCGCGAGGCGGTAGTGGTGGTGAGCACCCTGCCAGTTATCAATGCGGCGATAGTAATCGCCGATCATGAGGTGGTAGTCGGACATCCAGTATCGGCAAAGAAGCAACCACTTCTCGGCCTCGACCCGGTGCAATCCACCGGGGAAATCGCGCAGGTAGGCGGCAAGTTGATCTTGCGCGTAACGAATGGTGGTGCCGCTCAAGGTGTCTGGGTCAATCATGCGCACGAAGCACATGGCGAGCCGGAAACTTGCGCCGTCTTCCCAACCAAGGCCTTCAAAGTAGGGGCTCAAGAGGCCGCTGTAGAAGGGGACGGCGAGGCGGTAGCGACCCTGGCCGTAGTAGTACTCGGCAACTCGACTCATGGCCTCGGCGCGAATCCGTGGATACGAGGCGGCTGCGGAGAGCGTTTCTAGGGTGGCCAACCCGCGGCTGCGGTCGGTGAAGAAGTAGAACACCTTGCGCTTGCCGTCGAGCAGCTCGGTCCCTAGTTCCAAAAGACGTTGCTCGGCCTCGAGGGCATCGTCGGCGGGGCCTGCCTGGAGCATGAAGGCCTCGTAATAGTTGATGGCCTTACTCCACTCATCGAGGCGGTAGGCCAAGCGCGCGCGCATCAAGTTGAAATCGCGCTGGGTAGGTAGGTCAAAGTCTTCGACTTGATAGTCGTCGAGGTAATCAAAAGCCTCATCGTCTTCGCCAAGATCGATCAGGCGTTGCGCTTCTGCAAGTTCCGCAACGGAAAGTTGCTTGGCGGTGGAGGAGCAGGCCCAGGCTGGCGCCAATACGGCAAGCAGCAGGAAGGCGGAGAGGCGAAGCTTCACGAGGAATGTGTAGACCGGGAACGGCGGGTGTGTTGGCCGTGCAGGAGGGCCCAGGCTTTGGGAGGGCGCTCCAAGTGGTAGTGCAAGAATTCGCCGAGGATTGTACGAGAATCGAGCACCTCACCGTCGTGGAGGCCCTGAGCCTTTTGTGGGGCCTTGGAAAGCAGCTCGAGCTGTTCTTGGACCTCAGGTGGGTAGGGTCGGGCGTGGTCCTCGGGTCTGGTGCCGCGGATGGCTCCACCTAGGGCAGGGCTGAACCAGGAGCGGCCACTTTGCTCCTCGGGAGCAGCCAAGCGTGGGCCTAGGCCTAGGGCATCGAGTCCATCGAGCAGAGCAGCAACCAAGCTAGGATCGGCCGGCCAACCCTCGCTTAAGCGCTGCAGCCATTGCTGCAGCCATAAAAACAGGCGCGCGGAGGGTTGGCCTGCAGGGGCACCCAGTTCCGCGAGCTCGGCAAGGATGCCGGCAACGACCAGTTGATGGCTGTGATTGGCCAATCCACTCATGCGGTCGAGCAACTCCGCTTGATAGAGCTGATGAAGACCATCTTTGGCGGCGGGTCCGACTTCAATTTCGACCAAACTCCAGGTATCGAGCACGCCGGCGAAACCGCTCTTGAGGCGAAAGGCTCCTTTGGCCATGAGGCTCAAGGTGCCGTGACCGGGCGTGAGCACATGGGCAATCAGAGAATGCTCACTGAAGGGCCACCGGCGCAGGACCAGGGCAGGAGAATGGATCCGGTTCAAGCAGGCAGTGGGGCTTAGGCAGCGTGGTCGCCAGGGGCTTCCAAACCGTTGGTGCCGTCTTCGATGGGTTTCTCCAAACGCACGCGCAGAATGCGGCGTTCATCGGCAGCCAGCACTTCGATGTGGAGGCCGTCAATCATGAGCCGCTCACCCACCTTGGGGATGTGACCGAAGCGGTCGAACAACAGGCCGGCGAGGGTGTCGTAGTCTTCGTCGTCGGGAAGGTTGCAGGCGAAGAATTCGTTGAGGTCGTCGATGTCGACGCGGCCCTCTGCCTCGATGAGGTTCTCTTCGAGGCGCAGGATTTCTGCACGCTCTTCTTTCTCATCGTGTTCATCTTGAATCTCACCAACAATCTCTTCGACTAAGTCTTCAATCGTGACCACACCAGCGGTGCCGCCGTATTCGTCTACCACCACGGCCAAGTGCACGCGGCGTTGGCGCATCTCTTCCAAGAGGTCGAGAACTTCCTTGGTTTCCGGAACGAAGTAACTATCGCGCATATGGGCGCGAACGGCGGTAGAGGCCAAATCGACCCCTTCCTGCTGCAGGGCGACCGCATCTTTGAGGTAGAACATGCCGAGGAGGTCATCGAGGTCCTTGCCATAGACAGGCAGGCGCGAATGGCCTTCTTCTAGGGCAAGCTGCAGAGCATGATCCAGAGTGGTGTCGGCGCGGACGGCGGTGAGCTCAGTGCGCGGGGTCATGGCCGAGGCGGCATCTGCGTCCGAGAGTTCAATCACTCGTCCGATCAGTTTCTTTTCAGAATCGCGCAGCTCTTCCTCACGCTCGTGATCATTGACGACGTCGACCAAATCCGCAGTCAGAGATTCTGCTTCCGGTTCGCCATCGGCACCAATGAGGTGGAGCATTTTCTCGGTGAGCAAGGTCAGCGGACGCAACAGCAAATCCATGAGTTTCGCCAGCGGCAAAAAGGCGAGCACGATGCGCCGGGCACGGGCGCGTTGCACCAATGCCGGAATGGCTTCGAGGACAACACCGCCAAAGAAGGCGAAACCAATGCCCTGAATCCAGCGATCGACTGGAGCTAATGCCTGCAGGTGATCCAAGATCAACCCAACGGCAACAACGATGGTCAGCAGTCGAGTGAGGCCGCAGGTGAGGGCCAAGCCCGGGCGCTTTTGCACGGCGCTTTCGACTTGGTTCTCCATCTTTTCTCCGAGCGGCCCGAGCAAGCGTCCGCGGACCGGAGATTGCAGCAGGGTCCGCAAACCACCAAACAATGCACCCAAGAGGAGCAATACCGCCGGCAACAGGGTCAGGAGATCCTGGCCGGCGCCAACAGGGGGAGGGATTTCCGCGTCGCCGAGTTCGGCGATTTCGCGGAGGAGCGTCAACAGGAGGAAACCGTTCAATGCAAGGCCAATCGGCCACCCTAATCATACCCTGAGAATGGCGGCTTTGGCACAATCTGCTCGTGAACGCCGCCTCAGCCGACCTATTGCTCCATGGCGCCTGCTCCATCGTTTCGTGGTGGGAGGAGGCCCCAGAGGGCGCTGACGCCCTGGCGATCGCCGATGGTCGGGTGGTGGGCTTGGGTTTGGCTGCCGAGTTACGACAGCGCTTTTCCTTTACCCAGGAGCACGATGTCCAGGGCGCCCTCTTGGTGCCGGGCTTCGTCGATGCCCATACCCACCCTGTCTTCGCGACCGGTCGCGCCGAAGAATTTGATTGGCGCGCACAGGGCGTGGACTACCTGGAGATTGCCCGTCGCGGCGGCGGCATTTTGTCCAGCGTGCGTGCGGTGCGCGAGTGCCCGGAAGAGGCCTTGCAACCGATTGTGCGGGAGCATTTGCAACGCATGTTGCGCCATGGCACGACCACTTTCGAAGGGAAGTCTGGTTATGGCTTGACCACGGAATCGGAATTGAAGTCACTGCGCGTGATGCACCAAGCTGCGGGGGAGTTGGGCATGACCCTTTCCTCGACCTTCCTTGGAGCGCATATGGTGCCTGCGGAATTCAAGGAAGCGCCCGAGGATTATCTGGACCTGCTGTGCCAAGAAATGTTGCCCGCGGTGCAGGAGCAAGACCTGGCGACCTCGGCCGACGTCTTCATTGAAGAAGGTGCCTTCACTTTGGGAATGGGGCAGCGCTATTTAGAGCGTGCCAAAGATCTTGGTTTTGCTTTGCGCATTCACGCCGACCAGTTTCACGCTCTTGGCGGCGTTGAGTTGGGGGTGGAGTTGGGAGCGTCTTCGGTCGATCACCTAGAAGAACTGAGCGACGCTGGTCTCGAAGCTTTGGCGCTCAGTGGCAAGACCTTTGCCGGGCTGTTGCCAAGCATGCCGCATTTCCTGCGCATGACCACCGATGCCCCGGCGCGGCGCATGCTGCAAGCCGGCGTTCCCTACTTTGTTGCGACCGATTTCAACCCCGGTTCGAGTTATACGCCAAGCCTGGCCGAAGCTGCTCATTTCGCCCGGGTGCGCCTACGCCTGACCGCCGAGGAAGCGCTGCACGGCGTCACCCTTGGCGCGGCGGCAAGCCTCGGATTAGAGGCGCAAAAGGGGCATTTAGGCCCTGGCGCCGATGCCGATGTCCTAGCCCTGGACCTGCCCGACCACTTCCACTTCGGCTATGGATTTGGCGAAAATCCAGTGACTGCGGTGTGGCTCGGCGGGACTCCGGTTTCTCTGTGAGCGCGGGCTGAATCCACAGGGTAAACTTTCGCTCATGGCGAAGATTTTGGTGTTAGGAGCCGGCATGGTCGGCAGTGCGATGGCGCGTGATTTAGGCGTGCGCCACCAGGTGCTGTGTGCCGATCGCGACCCCGCTGCTTTGGCTAAATTGGCAGGGGCAGCGGGAGTCTCGACGCAAGAACTCGACTGCCAAGATGCGGCTGCTTTACTTGCCGCCGCCGGCGAGCAAGATTTGGTGGTGTGTGCGGTTCCGGGCTTTCTCGGTTTTGCCACTTTGCAAAGCTTGATTCAGGCAGGAAAGCCCATCGCGGACATCTCTTTCTTTCCGGAAGAGGCTTTGGATTTACACGAGCAAGCGGTTGCGGCAGGCGTTGCCGTGGTGACCGACATCGGCGTAGCTCCCGGTCTCGACAATCTCATTTTGGGTTGGCACGACGCGCAAATGAAGGTGTCGCGCTTTGAGTGTTTGGTCGGGGGATTGCCCGAAGCACGCACTTGGCCATGGCTTTACAAGGCTCCCTTTAGCCCGATGGATGTGGTGGAAGAGTATCTACGGCCTGCGCGCATGATGGAGCAGGGCAAGGTTGTCGTGAAGGAAGCTTTGAGTGATCCGAGTTTCGTTGAGTTTGAGGGAGTGGGCACGCTCGAAGCCTTCAACACCGATGGCTTGCGCAGCTTGCTGCAAACCATGGCGCATATTCCGGACATGACCGAGCGCACCCTGCGCTACCCCGGCCACCGTGACATGGCTTTGGCTTTGCGCGAGAGTGGATTTCTCGATGACGCGCCAATTGGTGAAGGCGAACATGCCTTCGTGCCACTGGAAGTGACCTCGAAAATGCTCTTCCGCGAGTGGAAACTGGAGCCGGGCGAGGCCGAACTTACCGTCATGCGCGTGACCGTCGAAGGGGAAGAAGACGGCAAGCAAGTTCGGCACGTTTGGGACCTGGATGATCGCACCGACCCGGCCACAGGAACCTCCTCGATGGCCCGCACCACCGGCTACACCTGCAC
>Ga0316208_1000731_pt1 | contig 36625 bp, 25 predicted proteins | sample 3monopyrite_MG_FD_204944 | JGI IMG/M metagenome (GOLD analysis project Ga0316208, IMG submission 204944) | Microbial mat bacterial communities from mineral coupon in-situ incubated in ocean water Damariscotta River, Maine, United States -... | ecosystem: Environmental > Aquatic > Marine >...
ATAGGATTAAACAATTCTATTGGGAATAACGGTATAGGCGCGATAGCAATGGGTTCAGGACAAGATGTCAACGGCAATTACTCCATTGGCATGGGACATTTAAATGATGCCACAGGTTTTCGGTCATTGGCTTTGGGGAGTTGGTTAACCTCCTCTGGGGACGCCTCATTTACCATAGGGGTCGGTATTGATAATACGAATCGAATTATCAATTCAATCGACAGTTCTTTAATGATAGGGTTTAACTCAACCCTGCCAACATTCTTTGTAGGTGGGGGTAGTGGCGCTGGAACACTTGGCCGTATTGGAATAGGAACAACATCTCCAAATTCGTTGCTCCATTTAAAGGATGCTGGGGACATTAAATTGGAAATTGAAACTGGAGCAGGCAACGAAGCAGCAATTAGTTTAAAGAATACTTCCAAAGATTGGCAGTTAATTAACAATGGGCTTGCTGGCGGATATTTTCAAATTGTAGACCAGACTTCAGGAAACTCTAGATTTGTGATTTCACCTGATGGCAGAGTAGGAATTGGAACAACTGTGCCCACAAAATCATTGTTCCAAGTAATGGGCGGTGTAAGGGCTGATTCATTAATCATTGATGGACAATATGCCTTTCCTTCAGTTTCTGGTGCGGCAGATCAAGTATTGAAATTCAATGCTGGAGGCACTGCTTTAGAATGGGGATCAATCACTGGCGATGGCAATGGCATTTTTGATGGCTCGGGAAGTTTAAGTGGGAATACAGAGGTAATTGGCGGAGCAAATTCTTTGTCATTTACATCTTCATTGCAAAATGCAGTACTGTTTGACACCAATACTTTGGTTGTTGACGCCCTGAACAACAGGATTGGAATAGGAACGGCGACGCCAAACAGTAAAATTGACGTATCTGACAATACATCGACAACTTCAGCAAGTGGCTACCAGTCAGCCTCTATTTATTCAGCAGGAACCAATACTTCTACCGCATTTCAAAGAGCTCTTGGAGCACAAGTTGAGGGAACAGATGGGATAAACACAGCGATTTTTGGGGTTTCAAATGGCTCAAGTGTAGGGACAAACAGAGGATTAGCAGGACAAGCACAAAATGGAACCACAAATACAGGTGTAAGGGGTTATGCTGGGGCTACCCCTGCAGGTGCAAACTTTGCCATTGGAACTTACGGGATCGCGCCAGAAACTTCTGACGGAATTAATTATGGAATTTACGGTTCTGCATCCGGAAGTACATTCATCAACCGAGGGGTAGTGGGGGTAATTGATGGCGCTGTAACAACAGCTGATGCTTCTGTTTATGGAATCGCGAATGGTGCCGGACACAATATTGCACTTTATGGTCGCTCAACTTTTGGAAATACTGGTGGTGTAAACTATGGCTTATACACAAGAGCATCAGGTGCGGACACCAATTATGCCGCTTATTTTGAAACTGGGTTGGTCTATGTAGGAGATTCATTGTGGATGCCACAAGGGGCAGCCGAAGGCTTAGTTTTAGCCTCAGACCAATATGGAAAAGCTCGATGGGAAAATCTATCTACCTTGGGATATTCACCGTGGGATACCACAGCTTCTGCCATCTACAATACCACTAAGTCAATAGGTATTGGGACTTCTACTCCGACTTCTAACTTGCAAATAGTGGGTGGAAATGACGTAAACCTCAGCGCTAACTCAGGCATGCTGAAATTAGGCGCGGAGTCAGGAAGTCACATGATTTTCGATGAAAATGAAATTCAAGCAAAGAACGATGCGACTACCGCTGGGCAACTTTTGTTGCAACCTGAAGGTGGTGAAGTGCAATTTAGAGGAGCTGCTGGAGGGGGGTTGAACATCATGTTCTCTACTGATAATAAAATTGGCTTGGGAACCTATTCTCCAATTGATGTGTTAACTGTTGAAAGACCTTTAGGAGGTGGCAGAGCAGCCATTAATCTAAATGGAGAAAGCGATGGTTTCATGTACTCAGGTTTAATTATGGGAAACATCAACGATGATCGATTGTGGGAAATCTCTTATCGCTCGGGAGCCGGATTAGATGAAGGTCTTTTATTCCAACGCAGAGACATCGGAGGGACATATGTGCAACACATGTTTATTGATAGCATAGGGAATATGGCCCTCGGCAATTTATCACCAACTGCTAAATTGGATGTAACAGGGAACATCAGAGCTGATAGCATCCAACTTTATGGTGGAAGTTTAGGCGCAGGGAAAGTATTAATGGATGTAAATGGAGATGGCAAAGCATCTTGGCAAACACCTGCATCTGGCACTGACAATCAAAATTTAGGAGTAACGTCTGATTCCATCACGATTGAAAATGGAACAGGGGCATACATCGGAGACATTCGCGATACATTGACAACGCACAATACACGTTTGTTAAACTCTGTAAGCAAGATATCTACCAACATTAGCAATATTTCTACAAATGCCACTGCCATTAGCACAGAAACAAGCAATCGACAAACCGCAGTGGGCAATTTAAGCACTCGCATCACAGATGACTCTACAGACTTGGCAACACACATAACAGCGGACGGAGATTTAAGTGCCACCAATGAATTACAAAACCTAAATATCAATGGGGCAAACGATTCCTTATTGTTGAGCAATGGAACTGGGGTAAGTTTAAGTGAGTTGCAGGCTACTACAGATACTTTGGACATTATAGCCGATGCTGATCGAAATACGAATGTGAGTATTAATACTGGAGATGATATTGTTTTGAGCACAAATGGCACAAGTCGTTTAACTGTTGATCAAGACGGTGGCGCACTTTTCAATGTAGATGAAATTGCATCTTTCAGGGTTGTGAACAGGAGTCCAAACTTTATTAAAGTTGATACTACTTATGAGGTAGCAGAGTTCCGGAGTCTAACGAGTGATCTTGGCTTTGGTGTTGGAGGACATTTAAGTTTTGTAGCTCAAGATTTCAACAATGGCGGACCTGAAGCTGCCCGACTGTCATGGTCAACAACAGAAGCTGAAAATGAAGGGCATTTAGGCTTTTGGACAGGAACAGCTGGAATTATGAAGCGAGCTATGACGATAGACTATTTACAGAATGTTGGTATTGGAACATATAGTCCTACTGCAACCTTAGAAGTTGTTGGTCGTGTAAAAGCAGACACCATAGAAGTGGATGGGTTTTATACATTCCCAAGTGTTTCTGGGACTGCTAACCAGGTATTGAAATACAATGCAGGAGGAACAGCGCTAGAATGGGGGACTGCGATTGGAGACGGAAACGGCATTTATAACGGTTCTGGATCATTAAGTGGAGCCACCACAGTGACTCAAGGAGCCAATACATTGGCATTTACCTCCTCTGCTTCGAATGGCTTTAGTGTAGATGGTTCTACATTTAGTGTGAATGCAGCCCTTGATAGGGTCGGTATAGGCACAACAAGTCCTGTAGCAAAATTCAACGTGGCTTCAACAGAAGCTACTACCGGCCAATTTGACAATACGGCAACAGGAGTGGCAAATTCCTGGGCATTAACAACTTCTGCAACAGGAATTTCTAATGGGACGAACATAGCCTTACAAACAAATGCCTCAGGTGCTACTACTAATTTTGCAGCAATATTCGGAAATGGACGTGTTTACGTGCAAGATTCATTAGGTATAGGAACCAATGCTCCTGCTTATCCATTCCACCTATCAAGCACTGGTAATACTACTGCAAGAATAGATGCTGGAGCCAACAATCGAGCTGCAATACAATTTGCTGAAGTTACTGGGGGTTTTGGCTCAGCAGCAACTGGTTTTGAGGCAAGCTACAACGGTTCAGACGATAAATTCGAATTTCGTTCTGCAGATGGAGGAACTTTAGATACAGTCTTGACCATGGACAGAACAACAGGTTATGTTGGCATTCAAAACAACAATCCTGTCGCTACTTTGGATGTAAGTGGTGCAATAAAATTAGATGCTGCAACAGCAGGGAATACTCAAGGGATGATTCAATGGACTGGAGCAGATTTTGAAGGATACGATGGCACCTCATGGGTGTCATTGACTTCTTCCAATTCATCTTGTCCTGCAGGAATGACAGCCGTCGGTGGCAGAATCTGTATAGAAAACAATGAACGCACAGCAGCCTCTTGGTTTACGGCGGCCTCTACCTGTGCAAACTTGGGTTACAAATTGCCAACTTGGGCAGAGTGGTATGGGGCCATGGACAATGTTTCTGTCACAGATGAAACCAACGATTGGGAATGGGTAGACGGTGGAACTTCCAATACGGCTCGTAAAGTAGGGAGTGGTGGCTTGACCAATACCGCCAATGATGATCCGGCAACTGGTTCTGAAGCTTACCGCTGCATTTTGATATTGAAGTAGAAAGTAGAAAGTAGAAAGTAGAAAGTGAAAAGTGGAAAGTAGAAAGTAGAAAGTGAAAAGTGGAAAGTGGAAAGTGGAAAGTAGAAAGTGGAAAGTAGAAAGTGGAAAGTAGAAAGTAGAAAGTGGAAAGTGGAAAGTGAAAAGTAGAAAGTGAAGAGATTTGAAGATTTAATGGTTTGGAATAGAGCACAACACTTATTTGTTGAGTTAAATCAAGTTTTTAAGAAAACGAAGTACTTTTTCCTTAAAGATCAAATGTTAAGAGCTGGACTTTCTATTTCTAACAACATAGCTGAAGGCTTTGAACGCCGCTCGAATAAAGAGTTTGTCTATTTTTTATACATTGCTAAAGGCTCAGCAGGAGAAGTTAGATCAATGGTTTATATCTCAAGAGAAATGAAAATTATCAATGATGAGCAGAAAAATCATTTTATTAAATTGACGGAAGAGATATCAAAAATGTTAAGCGGCTTAATTCAATCAGTCAACGCACAAGTAAATTGAAAGTAAGTAGTAAAAATATCAGGAATTGTTCTCAATGGAAGTTGGTTGTAAGCTTATTGCTTTTTACTTTCTGTTTTCAGTTAACTTACACACAAAATGTGTCCATCAATGAGGACGGGGCTTCACCAGACAATTCTGCCATCTTGGACATCAGCGATACTGCACGTGGTGTTTTGGTGCCTCGTATGAGCCAGATTCAAAGAGATGCTATTTCAAATCCAGCAACAGGATTGCTCATTTTTCAAACCAACAACGATTCTGGATTTTACTTTAATCTAGGAGTGCCAGCTACGCCAAATTGGTTGAAATTGCAATCAAGTCTCGACAATGCACAATGGAGCACAAAAGACACCAATGTTTTTTACAGCAGAGGAAATGTGGGCATTGGTACAAACAGTCCATCTGTGCCTTTACAAATTCAAGGCAAAACAAGTGGCAAGCTGAGGTTAAGTACTTCCTTGAACGCAAGCAGTTTTGATCTCGGTCTCGACCAAAACCAAAATTTATTGTTTGAAGCAAGTGGGAATGATTATTTCTTAATGCAGCAAGGTGGTCGAATGACCATAGGTTCAGACAGTGCAAGTCCCTTCCCATTGTTTATTACCAATCCATCAGGAGGTAGCTCCTTCTATAGAAACTACACCACAGCAGGACAGGCTGGACTTTGGTTTACCAATGATTCTTCAAGTTGGGCTATATTCTCAGAGCAACAAGGTGGGACTCTTTTAGAGCAAGGAGCCATTGGATTGTTCAGCGCAACAGGTTTGGGCGCGGCATGGACAGTTTTAGACGACGGACAGATGGGCATTGGCACCATTAATCCAGAACAAAGATTACACATTCAACGTTCCGATGACAACACCATTCTATTGATTGATAATCCTACCGGAACATTCGAAAGTAGGCTTGAATTCAGAAAATTTGGGTCTTTCACTGCTGGGATTGGCTTTTATCCTGGAAATCCAAACTTGAGGTTCAGAACGAGCTCAGGAGACATCACATTTGAACCGGATACAGCTGAGGTAATGCGGGTGACTACAGCTGGAAATGTCGGAATCGGAACCACTACACCTGCATTGCAGCTTTCTGTTGGACCTGCAGATGACGATACTGGTTTTGAAACCAATGCAGATGGTGTTTTGGATGTGTTTACAAATGGCACAAAAAAGATGGAAGTGGGGGCAGACGGTCAGGTACTAATTGGCACAGTTAGCAGCTCCAATGCTGTGTTGACCTTGGCTGACGATGGAGGAGATTTAAACAGTGGATTGCAATTGTCTACTTCAACTGGAGATGATTGGTATATGTATCAAAACCCCTCTTTTGAATTGGTGTTTAGAGACGATGGCATAGACAGGTTTAAAGTGACTACAGCAGGAAGCTTGGTGCCTGCTTCTGACAATGTGTATGATTTGGGCTCAGCATCTTTGCGCTGGGATGATCTATATGCGACCAACGGAAGCATATTGACTTCAGACATTCGCTTCAAGACCAACATCACTCCTTTGCAATACGGACTAAAAGAGGTGTTGAGCATCAACCCCATTCGATTTGAATGGAAAGACAAAAAAGATGGTCAAGAAAAGATAGGCCTGTCTGCTCAAGAATTGATGGAAGTGATTCCAGAAATTGTCAAAACCCACGAGCGGGTGAAAGATGAGCAGGGCGAATGGATGCAAAAAGAATTGGAAAAGTATGGTGTGTATTACACTGACCTGATACCGGTATTGATCAATGCCATTAAAGAACAACAGCAACTGATCGATACTCAATTGCAAAACAATGAAAAACAGCAGTACGAGCTCGATGAATTGCGCGATGAAATAAATCATTTAAGAAATAAATTAAAATGAATACACGAATATTATTTATTTGGATTTTCTTAAGCTGTTTGTCCTTTAAAGGATGGACTCAAAACATAAGCATTAACGCTGATGGTTCAAATCCTGACGGTTCCGCCATGTTGGATGTGGTCGCGACCGATAAAGGTTTATTGATTCCTCGCCTGACCGAAGTTCAAAAGAACGCCATCACCAATCCAGCCACCTCTTTGATCATCTTTCAAACCGATGGCACCGCAGGCTTTTATTTCAATGCAGGTACTCCTGGCACTCCTTCATGGATAAAACTAGCAAGTACAGAGGAAGAACCAATATCAATTGCGGACTCAGATGACGATACTAAAATTCAAGTGGAGGAAGATACAGATGAAGACATCATCCGTTTTGATCAAGCCGGAACAGAGTTTTTTAGAATGGATTCTGGTAGAATAGAACTGGTAAATACGTTGCAAAATACATTTATAGGAGAAAACTCTGGCCAAAGCAATGTCAATTTTGCTGGAACTGGAAATACAGGATTGGGTTACAATACGCTCATGAACACTTTAGTTAGAGATAATACTGCTATAGGAAGCCAAGTAATGGAAGGCAATACAAATGGTAGAGAGAACGTCGCCATTGGGAGGCAGGCTTTGCAAAGCGGCCTTTTAGGAGATGGGAATGTGGGTATTGGAATGAGAGCACTTAACCAAAATGCAGGTCAAAAAAATGTTGCCATTGGAAGGGATGTGCTAAGGTTTAATACCTCAGGGTCTTTTAATACAATAGTTGGGCAAGAAGCAGGTAATGGAAACATTTCAGGGTCTTCAAATGTCTTCCTAGGCTATCAAGCAGGATTTAATGAAACAGGATCGAACAAACTCTATATAGACAACACCAACACCACTACCCCCCTAATCTACGGTGATTTTGCGAATGACTCCCTAAAAGTTTATGGTACCTTGAGTATTGGGAATGGATTCACCTTCCCCGTTGCGGATGGTACTGCCAATCAAATCTTAAAAACAGATGGAAGTGGAGCAGTGACTTGGGTGACTCAATCCTATATAAACGATATAGACAATGACACCAAAATTCAAACAGAAGAAACAGCAGATGAAGACATTATTCGATTTGATATTAAAGGCAATGAAAGATTAAGAATTATTGAGAACAGTGCGTTAAACATCACCAACAGCAATCAGGCTGTCTACATAGGGTCAGCTTCAGGTTCGAGCATAACTTCAGGAACGCAAAACTCCTTTTTAGGTCATGAGGCAGGTGCCAACAATACGAGCGGAGGAGGAAACACCTTTTTAGGCTACAGAGCAGGTTATGTGAACACAACAACAAGTAGCAATACTTTTATAGGGTCTCTATCTGGAGATGCAAACAATTCAGGCTCGGAGAATACTTTCCTTGGCTTGCAATCAGGTTCAGCCAATACAAGTGGTAATCAAAATGTGTTTTTAGGAAAAAATGCCGGCCGAATAAATTCAACCGGAAGCACAAATACCTACATAGGCACAGGTGCAGGAGACATTAACAATGGTAGCGGCAACATATTTATTGGAAGCAATGCTGGAGCAACTAGATCAGCAGAATCGAACCGCTTGGTCATTGACAATTCAAATACCATGACTCCACTGATTTATGGAGACTTTGCCAACGATTCCGTAAAAGTATATGGAACATTAAGCATTGGAAATGCTTTTACCTTACCCATTGCCGATGGTGCATTCAACACAGTGTTAAGAACAGATGGAGCAGGAAACCTAAGTTGGGTATCTGTTTCAGCCGCTTCTTCTTTGTGGAATCAATCAGGTTCTGACATTAATTACACAGCCGGAGAAGTGGGTATTGGTACTGCCACAACTAGCTCTCAATTGGATGTGGCTGGAGACATAGAAACAGGATCTGCCAATGCTTTTTATTTTGGCGACCCAAGCACCGACGGCAGTTGGAGAATAGTGCGTGATGGAAACGACCTTTCCTTTGAACGCAGAGAAACTGGCACCTGGACATTTAAAATGAAGCTGAATCCATGATAAAGCAACTTACATATTTATTGACTTTAGCCTCTTTTATCCTGGTTTCAGCACAACTGATGGGTCAAGTCACCACCACTAAAACAGCCAATGGGCCATGGACCAATGCCAGTAAATGGAACAATGGTATCCCTACTTCCATAGACGATGCCATCATCAATACTGGCAATACCAATGCTAACTCAAATGGAGAATGCAATGATTTGGAAATAAAAATTGGAAACAGTTTAAATGTCGGGGCAACCCTAACCGTAAATGGAGCACTGAACATTGAAAGTGGGGTAAGCCTTCAAATTAATGGCAACATAGTGGTAAATGATAGCATTTCCTTAAACTCCACAAAAGTGATGGAAATGGGTGGTGGTATTACATTTTATGCTCCTTTTGATATCGGACAATAATGAGAACTAAATTAGTCACATACCTTTTGTTTTTTCTGCCTTTTTTATTGGTAGGCCAAACGAATTTTACCACTACGGGAGATTGGTCCAATGCCACCAATTGGTCAGCTGGCATTCCGGATTCTACTGACGATGTGAGCATCAATTTTGGGCGAACAGCAACTGCAGATACCGATGGAGAATGTTTAGCCTTGTCTCAATTCTTCAGTTCATTGGTCATTGATGCTGGAGCAACACTTAGGGTGCATGGTATGTATTCGGCGTCTACCACTGCAAATGCGAACACCAACAATGGGACATTAATATTAAAAGGAGGCTTAAAACCTGCAGTAGGCACCCAAGTATTGACCATTGGTGGAGCAGTCATTTTTGAAGGGGGTGTCACCTTTCCAAACTTTACAATTGAATAGCTGAATATGAAAACGATAATTGCTCAAATATTCTTTGTGTTCTGCCTGCTATTTAGCATTAGAGAAATGCATGCTCAAACGCAAATAGAGCGGCAAGTCATTGGCAATGCTGGCGGCGATTTTACAGGCTCAACTGTAGGTGTCAATGCCACAGTGGGCGAAATGATTGTCAGCACAGAAAATGCCACAGGAATTATTTACACCCAAGGATTTCAACAAGATTTGGTAGGAGATTCTTCCATTTCTTTTGTTTTTAAATCTACAGATGCATCTTGCATCGGCAGAGAAAACGGCTTTGCAAGTCTAGACAGCATACGCGGCTGTAATTTGCCCTACACCATTTTGTGGAGCAATGGTTCGAGAGGGCTTACAGCCAACAATTTAGCACCTGGAGATTATCAAGTGCAAATCACATCTGCCAACGGATGTGAGTCTGAGATCATCAAATTCACGATTGGATACATCAGCGAAGAAGATTGTGATTTGAATCTATTTACCGGCTTTACACCTAACGGTGATGGAAAGAATGATCAATGGAACATTACCAATGTAGAAGCATTTATTTCAGTGGATGTGACCATATATAATCGATTGGGTAACAAGGTATGGGAAGGCAAAAACTACGATAATAACACTGTAGTATGGAAAGGTGAAAATTTAAGTGGCAATGAGCTGCCTTCGAACACTTATTTTTACGTGGTTGAGTACGATGGTGAAATGGAAAAAGGCTGGGTAGAATTGATACGATAATGAAGAGAGGATTACGACATATCGTTTGGTTGTTTCTGTTGTTTTGTGGTGTAGCAAATGCTCAACAAGACCCGCAATTCAATCAATATTTTTTCAATCCATTGAGTGTGAATCCTGCTTATGCTGGCTCTCGTGGAGGTCTGAGTGCTGTGGCATTGCATCGATCTCAATGGGTAGGCTTTGAAGGTGCTCCAACTACACAGGCATTTGCCGTACATGCACCAAGTCGTGACAAAAAAACTGGATACGGCCTACAGTTCATGAACGATCAAATCGGTCCGAAAAACACCATTTCAATTTCAGGGGTATATGCCTATAAAATTCAATTGTTGCGTGGTCAATTGGGCTTCGGTTTGCGAGCGAGTTTATACAATTACATTTTTGATTGGTCAGAGATCAGTTTTGAAGACCAAGCGGCTACTCGCACCGCCTTGAATGGAACAGAAACCTATTTGACTCCTTCTTTTGATTTTGGAATGTATTACAGCGACAAGAAAAATTACGTGGGCTTGGAACTCACACATTTAAATGAAGGCAAACTGGGCATTCAAACAGACAATGTCAATTTATCTAGTGCTTCCCAACAGCGCGCCCAAGCCATCATTATTGCAGGAAGAGCATTCGTTTTGAACGATTTCATCACCTTAAAGCCGTCCATCTTGATCAAGACGGCCAACAATCAACCAGCCTTCGTTGATTTGAATGGAAGTGTATTGTTAAAGAAAAAATATTGGTTAGGCATCGCATACCGAAGAGGATACGGTGTTGCATTCATTAGCGAATACAACCTGAATAAGGCTTTTAGAATTGGATATTCTTTTGATATGTCATTGACGACACTAAGTCGTGCGAATGGCGGCTCACATGAGATATTTTTAGGTTACGACCTTAATTTATTTAAATCACGCATTGTTTCACCACGTTATTTTTAATCAGAAGAACATCAAGCGGACAGGTATAAATAGCATCAGTTTACTTTTCATTTCAATGTTCTTTTTGAGCAGCTGGAATGCTTCCGCTCAAACGGTGAAGCTTAAAAAGGCCATGGAGAAGTACAACCAACGATACTACACAGAGGCCATAATTCTATTTAATGCCGAGTTGGAAAAAAACGACAAGCTATACACTCCATTAAAGTATATGGCCAACTCTTACCGTAAAATAAAAGACTATGAGAATGCGGAGTACTATTATCTTTTAGTTATTAATTCAGACTCTGTACAAGCAGAGGATCACCTCTACTATGGCCAAGCCTTAAAAGCCAATGGCAAATTGGCTGCCGCAAAAGAGCAGTTTGCCAAATTTGCAGAATTGTCGAGCAATGACTTCTTGGGCAAGATCATGTTGCAATCCATAGAAGAAATGAATTCATGGGAAAGCGAGGCAAAAAGTTACTATTCAAGGTCATACAGCGGCCTAAATACTTCAGCTTCAGAATATGGCTTGATAGAATTTGCTGGAAAATATTACATTATCTCCAATAGAGAAGAGAACCACAATTCACCAGAAAGCTTCAATTGGGATCAGACACCATTTCTCTCCATTTATGAAATCGACACTGCAGACTTACTCAAAGACAAAGCGAAGTTTACCATTGTAAAAGGGCAACTCAACACCCTTTATCATGACGGACCATTGACGGTTGATGAGGAAAGTAATACAGTCATTATCACCAGAGTTAGAAACGATTTTAAAGGGAAGGACTACATCAACCGAATGGGCTTGTATGAAGGCATCTATGAAAATGGGAAATGGAAAGATTTTAGTCCACTTTCTTTCAACAACGATGAGTACTCTGTAGGACATGCACATTTAGCTAATGCTGGAAAAACCCTCTATTTTGCATCTGATATGCCTGGAGGTTTTGGCGGCATGGATTTGTACGTTTCGCAAAAGGAAGGAAGCATCTGGAGCGCACCCCAAAATTTAGGGCAAGCCATCAATACACCTTCGAATGAAGTATTTCCATCAGTGTATGACAGTGTATTGTATTATTCTTCTGATGGTTTTCCTGGATATGGCGGCTTAGACATTTATGCTTCAGAATACAAAGAAGGATGGCAATCTCCTGTGAACATGCGGAGTCCTATCAATTCTTCTAGAGATGATTTTGGAATGTTTTTCCTTACTGATACCACTGGCTTTTATGCCTCTAATCGATTTGGTGGAGAAGGCAAAGATGATATCTATCGTTTTAGGAAAAGTTCGGCGAAATACAGATTATCTGTCAAAGGAATATTCGAATACAAAGGACTTCCTTTGGCCGATCAAAAAGTCAAATTGCTTACCCAGACTGATTCTATATTGGCTTTGGCTACAACAGACACAGCAGGGCGTTTTGAGTTTAGAAATTTGGCCTATCAACAAGATTTGTTTTTTCAAGTCCTTACTAGCAACGACAGTGTTTTGGATGATGCCCGATTGTTTCTTGCCAACAACGAATGGGAAAAAATCAAACTGCTCAGAAGGTGGAACAAAGACAAATTTAAGTTTCAAGCCTTGCCAGTTGAGGAGATTGAAGCGCAAGAAGTATTGGCCATGGATCAACCAGATGGCGTAGTGAACAACCTCAAATTTGCGGGCAAAATATTTAAAAAACTTCCTGGTGATTTTGACGACAAAGTCATGGTGTATTTGGTCGATGATGCTGGTAATGTCGTGGACTCTGTCTTGTCTGGACCTTTTGGAGAGTTTAAATTCGAGAAATTGGGCTTAGACGATGCCAATGATTATTTTGTAAAAATTGATGTAGCTGATGACGACATCAACCTTGCCTTGATCAATGAAACAGGTAGAATTTATGAGGTGAGCGAAACAGACAAAGATGGGGCCTTTAAAGTTGGCGGAAATGTCGACCCAACCATCCGAATTCAACTCGGAGAAAATCAAGGCAAAACAGCCATCATAGCACGCTTGGAATTTCAAGGGAAGCCATTGCCTTATTACCGTGTGGAAATTTATGACGCCGATAAAAAGCTAGTGGCCACTGTCTTTACAAATGAATTTGGGGAGTTCCAGTACAATAAACTTGAATTTGATGGCACCTATTATTTTGCATTGCCAGAGATTGATGAGGACACTTTAATGCAATCATTGTTGTATGTGATCGACAAGGATGGAGACCCATTGTACCTTATCAATCAATTGAAAAATGGTCAGTTTTCTTTTGAATCATTGCCCTACAGTGAGTACGAAAAGTTAAAACTCTTGGAAGAATTAAGGGTGCCTGACATGGTGAATTTGAAAGGGCAGGTGTACCGCAAATTGCAAGGAGACTTTACCGATACGCTAAAAGTATATTTAGTAGACGAGTCAGGAAGCATTGTGGATTCCATGTACACTGATCAACACGGGGCCTTCAATTTTGAAAAGCTAAGTCCAGATAAGTCCTACTCTTTTAAAATTAAGGATGCGACCTCTTTAAATCTTGCGCTTCTGAACGAGGACGACTTAATCATTGAAAAGGCTGTATTGAATGAACAAGGCAACTTTGCTTACAAGAAGTTGACCTATCAGGTGGCACAGTTTGACCGACTGCCTGCAATGGATTTGGATGCAGAAGGCGTTGAAACACAAGAAGTGTTTGGGCAAGTGTTTAAAAAATTGCCTGGTGATTTTGAACACGGCATGGAGGTGTATGTTTTTGATTCAGAAGGAAATGTCGTGGATACTGCATTTACAGACGAAACAGGAAGATTTCACTTTAAAAAGTTGAAAGCGGATGAGACCTACTTCTTTAAGATTCAAAATCAAGAAGAGGACTTTCAGTTGCTCACATTAGATGAAGAAAACAACATCATTGATAAAACCATTAAAAATCGTCTTGGATTATTCAAATACAAGACCTTGGGTATGCAACATACAGAAGTTTATCTTGAAGAAGCTAGCGACCATCACCAAATACTCCACATTAATGATCAAGTTTATGACATAGATACCTTCAAAGTGCACTATCGTTTTGATTCTACACTGTTAAACACTGTGGCGATAAATCACCTAAAAACATTGGTTCAAATTGTTAAGAACACAGAATTGAAAATTGAAGTGGAATCGCACACAGATACCAGAGGATCATCGGAATACAATGAGCGCTTATCAAAAAAGAGAACAGATAATGTGATCGAATTCTTGATTAAAAAAGGCATTCGGAAAGACCGTATAGTAGGGAATTATTATGGAGAATTAAAACCTGTTGTTGACTGCGAAACCAAAAAGTGCAACAACGATGACCATTTCCTAAATCGAAGAACAGAAATTAAGTTAAGCAAAATGGTGTCTTGGCGTTAACGGGACCTAATTTGTAAGAATCAACATTACTATGAAAAGCGCAATCGTTTTATTGAAAGAGCCCTTGTTTATGCATTGGGGCATCGACTTTGCAATTGTGTTTTTGATTGGTCTGTCCCTTTTCTTGTTTTACAAAAGAAGAGTCGGTAAAATTCAAAAGCAAAAAGATTTATTGGAGACGCAAGTCAAACAGCGCACCATCGAAATCATAAAGCAAAAAGAGCAAGTCGAACGCCAAAAGCGCATGCTTGAAAGTGAAAAAGTAAAGACGGAGAAACTATTGCTCAACATTCTGCCAAGAGAGATGGCAGATGAACTCAAAGAAAAGGGCAAAGCCAAAGCAAGAAAATACAGGCAGGCCACAGTGATGTTCACCGACGTGCAAAACTTTACTCGACTTGCTGAAGAGTATACTCCAGAGCAATTGGTTGCCGAATTGGACAGCTATTTTATTCGCTTTGATGAGATTGTGAATAAATACAATGTTGAGAAAATAAAAACCATTGGAGATGCTTACATGTGTGCGGGCGGGGTGCCTATTCGCAATAAAAGCAATGCCATAGATACCACTTTAGCAGCACTAGAAATACAACGCTCAATGCGTGAGCTCAAAAAGGAAAAAGAAGAAAAAGGACAAAAAGCTTGGGAGATAAGAATTGGAATGCATTCAGGAGATTTGATTGCTGGTGTTGTTGGCATCAAACGTTTTGCCTATGACATATGGGGTGATACTGTAAATGTTGCTGCAAGAATGGAGTCAAGCGGGGAGGTAGGGAAAGTAAATGTATCCGAGACTACGTATGAAGCGATTGCCGAATTTTTTGTGACAGAATACAGAGGCAAGGTGAGTGCCAAGCACAAAGGCGACATCGACATGTACTTTGTGCACAGCATAAAACCAGAATTATCAGAAAATGAAGAAGGAATTGTGCCCAATGAGGCCTTTTGGCACTATGTAAATCTGAAGTTGTACAGCAACATCAATTACCGGCATGCAGAAAAGTACATTATTAAACGTTTGGATGGGGACCTGCCCAAAGGCTTACATTACCATGGAATTCACCATACCAAAGATGTTTGTGAAGCGGTAGAAAGGTTGGCGATCTGGGAAGGAGTAAAAGGCGAAGAGCTCTATTTGCTGAAAACAGCATCCCTTTATCATGATGCTGGCTTTATTCACTCTTATGAGAGTAATGAACCGATTGGAGCCAACTTAGCCAAAGAAATGTTGCCGGAATTTGGATATACTGCAGAGCAAATTGAGCAAGTGATTGAACTCATTGAAGCCACCAAAATACCACAGAAACCTAAAAATCACTTGGAAGAAATCATGTGTGATTCAGACCTTGATTACTTGGGGAGAGATGATTTTTATCCAATTGCAGATACGCTGAAAAAAGAATTGATTGAGTTTGGGAAGATCAAGGTTGACGAAAAGGAATGGATAAAGATGAACATTGGTTTTCTTTCACAACATAAATATTTTACTGATTCAGCAAAGAAAAGACGTGGGCCTGAGAAAAGAAAACGCATAGAAGAATTGAAGAAAAAACTGGCAAAAATGGAGGGGATTAGTTAATAACGGCATAGTTTTTTCTATGTATACTGCAACACGAAATTTTGTTAATTTAGTATTTGTTGTTTTCCATAGAATGAACCACATTTGTAAAGTGATTTATTCAGCAACAAAACATAAGCAAGATGCTTAATTCAAGAATACAATGAAACGATTACAATACTTAATCCTGATTGGCCTTCTCATTATGAGTCCGCTTATGCATGCTGGAATGATCGTGCTAGAAGGGAATTATATGGGAAAAAATATTTTCGTAAAAAACCCATTTGGTGGTGCAGGAGTGGGATTTTGTGCTTTTGAAGTGACTGTTAACGGGAGACTTTCTCCAGATGAAGTCAACCAAAGTGCTTTCGAAATTGATTTCGGCAACCACGATGTGAATTTAGGAGATAAAGTAATTATCAACATCAAGCACAAAGACGATTGTGCTCCTGAGGTACTGAATCCAGAAGTCCTCAAGCCAAAAAGTACATTTAATGTTCAAAAAATATCGTTTACGGATGACGGAGTGTTGGAATGGACTGCTAACAATGAAAATGGGAAACTCGACTATATCATTGAACAATACAGATGGAACAAATGGGTAAAGTCAGGAGAAGTTAGTGGAGATGGAAAACCAGGCACTCATCAATATGCCTTTAAAATAACGCCCCACAGTGGCGAGAATAAAGCACGTGTAAAACAAGTAGATTATACTGGCAAACCGCGGTATTCAAAAACAGCATCATACAAATCAGGTGCACCTACCGTTACCCTTGAAGGGGATAAGTTCAAAGGAACAATTGAATTGAAAGGGGGAAAATCCTTGTTTGAGTTATTTGATCGCTACGGGACATTGGTGAAAAGAGGATATGATCAAGTCATTGACATTACCAATTTCGAAAAAGGCACCTATTATTTGAATTTTGACAATACCGTTAAGTCGATTCAAATCAAATAGAGACAAAAAAGATTTTATAATAAACCTTGGAGGAACGTCCAAGGTTTTTTTATGACATATTACGATGAAAAAAATTGAACACATTGGCATTGCAGTTAGAAATCTTAAGGAAACAGCAGAAGTCTATGAAAAACTATTTGGAAAAACGTCTTATAAAACTGAAGTTGTAGAAAGCGAAGGTGTTTCAACCATGTTTTTTCAGATAGGGGAGAGTAAGATTGAATTATTGGAGGCGACAAATGCAGATAGTCCGATTGCAAAATTTATTGAGAAGAAAGGAGAGGGCATTCATCACATCGCCTATGATGTTGACAACATAGAAAAAGAAATAGAAAGGTTAAAGTTTGAAGGCTTTCAGCTGATACATGAGCAAGCCAAATTGGGTGCTGACAACAAAAAAATCGCCTTTCTTCATCCTAAATCTACTGCAGGAGTATTGGTAGAGTTGTGTCAAGAAAGAAGCTAGAAATAGTTTTCTAATTGATCGTTTTCTTTTATGTGGAGGGTTTTAATTCCCAATAAGGCTGCACTTTTTAAATGTCCTTCTGTGTCATCAATAAAAAGGGTTTCAGATGCTTTTATCTCATTCTGATCCAATACGAATTGAAAAATTTCTATGTCTGGTTTTCGCATGCCAATTTCATGCGACAAATACACCTTTTCAAACAAGGGGTCTAGTCGCTTCATCCCTTTGGTTTTGTAGAGGTCTCCATAGATAAAATTAGCATGCAGTTGATTTGTATTGCTCAAACAAAAGGTCCTATAGTTTCCTTTTATATTTTTCAATAAGTCGAAACGGATTTCAGGAATGTCAAGCAACATAGAGTTCCAAGCCTTGATGATGGATTCTGAAGAAACTTCCTTATTGCTAAGGCTTTGAATGAAGTGCACAAATTCATCTGCATCAATGTTTCCTTTCTCGAAGTCTTGAAAAACGCCCTTCGATTGTAATTGATCAAAGAATTTATGTGTTTGTGTACCCAGAAGTTGAATGAAGGCCTGATTTGAGGCTTCAATGTCAAGCTCAATAATGACATTTCCAAGGTCGAAAATGATGTTCTTAATGTCTTTTAGAATAGGGTGTTTCATTGATCTTCAGCGCTAGTATTGAATTTGGATTGACGAGGATACACTTTCGTAAATATCCAGCCTGCTAGCATGGCCAGGATAAAGGAAGGAGTTAACACATCCATTTTTTCAAAGTATATGCCAACAGTATCTATATTTTGCACAACGAATTTGAATATAGGGACAGAAAGAAATCCAACAATCATTGAAGCTATGGCACCTTTCTCTGAATATGCAGGCCAAAAAAGGGCTAATATAATTACTGGACAAAAAGTAGCAGCGATACCTGACCAGCCAAATATGACAAACCAAAAAACAGTCCTTTCAGGTGTAGAAACAGCAACAATAATAGCAATGGAGAGTGCGAACAATGCCATACCCAGAGTTACGAGTCTTGATATTCTACTCATCTTTTTTTCATCCAACTCTGGATGTAAAATCTGTTGATAGACATCTCTTACGATGGCAGATGATGCCACAATCAAGAGGGAATCAATTGTGGACATAATTGCAGACAGGATCACGGCTATGTAGATGGCAATGATGAATAAAGGGAAGTAATGTTCGATGACATGCAGCAATACATCTTCTCCATTATTGCCCAAGATAGATTGTGGGTCTTGCCCAACCTCTGTGAACAAATAGCGGCCGATTAATCCAATGCTTACTGCAGCAAAGTCCGTCAACAATGTAAATAGAATTGCTACCCATTTTCCACGATCGAGTTCTGCCACATTTTTAATGGAGAGAAAGCGCACATAGATTTGTGGCGAACCTAGGAATCCTAGCCCTATCATAGCAAAGCCCAATACTGTTGAGATGGTCAGCCATAGATCATCACTGCCCCCAAACACAGAGGTGAGATTTGGGTCAATTTGATTTAAGCCGACAATAAACTCATCCAATGAATCAATGGAAAAATAGGCAACAATTGGTAGAGCAACCAATCCAAAGAACATCAATAAGCCTTGAAAAAAGTCTGACCATACAACTGCGATAAATCCACCTGTGTAGATGTAAGCAAGCACAATCAAAAAGCCAATCACGGCACCTGTGAAATAATTGATGTTCAACAATGATTCAAAGGCTTTACCTGTGACATCAATTTGGGCACTTACATAAATGATAACAAATATGGACAAGGCTGCCGCCGCTACCTTTCTTAAAAGATGTGTTTTTGTTTCAAAATGACTTTCTAAAAAGTCAGGGATGGTAATGGATTGATATTTGTCACTCAATAATTTAAATCGCTTTGCCATGATGAACCAAGAAATACCAACTCCCAACAGTTCACCAACTACCACCCAATAAGCTGAAAAACCAGCCATGGCACCCATCCCTGTTAAACCCAAAAGAAGCCAACCAGACTCACCAGTGGCCCTCGCCGAGAATGCAACTGCCCAATAACCGATACGTTTACCTCCTACATAAAAATCGCTGAGGCTTTTTATACTGCGTGAAGCAACAATTCCTATGATAAATAGAATGGCAAAGTAAATGCCAAGTACAACAAGTTTTGTAATCATTCTTTGTGAGCAAAGGCCGGTGTTAGAAGCTCTTCCATATTGGTAGCCACAAAACTTTCAAGTACGTCAAAGAATGCAAAAATTTCCTTTTCAGTATTGTCGGAATTTATTGTGACCAATCGAATAAACTCTTGTCCTTTGAACTGTCCAAAGCCTACCATCAATTCTGCTTTCTCGTAGAGTAAAGTGCATAGATTCTGAGCAGGAATGCCTTTATAATTAAAACAAATTGAGATGGAATCGTCAAAACTGTATAGGGTATAATCCTTGTTTTTTCTAATATAATCTCTTGCAATGCCTGCAAGTTTGAACTGTTGATCAATTAAAGATCCTAGACCTTTTGTTCCAATAGATTTCCAAAGTGCCCAAAACTTTAGGGCATCGTTTCTTCTTCCGCACTGAAGTGAAGTTTTACCTAGGTTGAAGTCATCTTCGTCAGTTTGGTACAAGTACTCTGCTTCATTGGAAAACGAATCGTATAAATGAGACTTTTCTTTACTCAATATGAGTGAGCATGTCAGTGGAGTGCCCAACATTTTATGTGCATTGAGACTAAATGAGTCAGCCAGATGAGCGCCTTTTACCAACCGTGTGTAGTCTTCACTAAAGATAACTGAGCCACAATATGCGCCGTCTACATGCAGCCAAACATTGTGTTTTTTACATACACTCGCCATTTCTTCAATTGGGTCAAATGCACCTAATACGGTAGTGCCTGCAGTGGCATTTACAAAAAATGGTTTATGTCCTTCGTGAATGTCTGTGTGTATCTGTTTTTCTAATTCCTCCATGATCATGCAGCCATTCTGATCTGTAGGGATAAAACGTACTTGATCTCTACCCACACCCATAAGTGCAGAGTTTTTGGCAATAGAGTAATGGCAATCAGCAGAGGTATAAACAATCATTTTAACACGAACACCAAAATTTTTAGAGCTTTTGTCTACATGATCCCTTGCCATCACCATTGCCATATAATTGCTCATAGAACCTCCTGGTGCGATGGTGCCACCAGCAAGGCTTGGGTCATATCCGATGAGTTCAGCTGTTCGAGAAATAACAACCTTTTCAATACCGACCATTGGTCCTGCAACTTTGTAAGTGTACATGCTGCTGTTCAACATTACAGCCATTAGGTCCCCAAGGATTGCTTTTCCTTTCCTGCCGCCAAAGAGTTGATTAAAAAAACGATTGGTCGCAGTTCTTGGAGTATTTAGCACAACATCTTCAAGAATTTCGTAGAAATTTTCCTCAGAAATGCCCTCACTGCTTAAATCTAAATTCAGATTTTGCGTCACTTCCTTTGGAGAGATAGGTTCAACTACAGGAGATCTGTATTCAGCTTCGAGTAATTTGTCCGCGAGTTTAATAAAGGTATTTAAATCCTCTTTGATCATAGGCAGTATTTAATTGCTAAATTGCTCATAATTTATACATTCCACGAAATCTTTAATAATTTCGTTACTTCTGCAAAGAAACCAAAAGCAGCGTTAAACGTTGGTCATCTCAATTTATTAATTCAGGAAGATTTATTTATGAACGAGTATTTAAAAATCACCACTGTTCAGCAATTGGTGGAAGAGTTGGACGATATTGAAGACCACGAGAAATACGGAAACATTGCCAAAAGAATTGACATTGAACAAGCTGATTTTGCTTTGTTTGAGTCTTGGAAAGCGGACACTTACAGTCGTAATTGTATTAGAAGAACCGTTGATTATGAACTTTTGCTGCTTTGCTGGGAAGCTGGGCAAGAAACACCTATTCATTGCCACAATGAGCAAGAATGTTGGGTCTATGTAGTAGAAGGTGAACTTGTTGAGCAACGCTTCGATCATGAATTGAAGAAGATTGATGTAACAGGTATTGAGAGTACTTCCTTAATTCAAAAAGAAAAGTCCTACATGAATGATTATCTTGGTTACCATAGCCTTGCCAATAATTCAAATCAACGTGCCATTAGCTTGCATCTCTATGCTAAGCCTATAGAACGATGCCGCGTTTACGATAAGGAAGAGAAGTGCTTCAATTGGGTGGAATTGGAATACCACACTAGCCACATGGTGCACTAGAAATATAGTTACTTTGCTTGGAGTTCAAAAGTGATTGTGCACTAGCCGATGGCAAGTTGTACAAGGTACAAACTTATGACCAGCAACATAATAAAAAACAAGAGATTGGATTTATTCATGATCTTATACTCAACTCTTTGCTAGACGAGAGTTTAGAAGATAAAGATGCATGCATCAAATTATTCCACGGTAACTGATTTTGCAAGATTTCTGGGTTGATCGACATTACATTCTCTTAGAACGGCAATGTGATATGCCAACAATTGGAGCGGAATTACGGTTATAAGCGGATCAAAGAACTCATCAGTTTCAGGAATTTCAACGACAAAATCCACCATCTCTTTAACTGTTTGGTCCCCTTCAGTAACAATTCCTATTACTTTGCCATTCCTTGCTTTAACTTCTTGTATGTTACTGACTACTTTCTGGTAACTTCCTTTTCGAGTGGCAATCGCAACAACAGGCATGTTCTCATCAATTAATGCAATGGGGCCGTGTTTCATCTCCGCAGCAGGATATCCCTCTGCATGGATATAAGATATTTCTTTCAATTTTAATGCACCCTCTAATGCCACTGGGAAATTAAACCCTCTTCCGAGGTAAAGGAAGTTATGGGCATCCTTGAACATTTCAGAAAGGTATTTTATTTGCTCGTCAGCCTTTAGGGCTTTTTCAACCAATTTAGGTATCTCTATTAATTGGTTGATTAAACTTTGATAGTGGGTTTTATTTATTGTTCCCTTTTTCTTGGCCAGCGTCAAAGCCATGAGTGCCAAAATAGTGATTTGTGCAGTGAAGGCTTTCGTTGAAGCTACTCCGATTTCAGGTCCAGCATGGGTGTATGAACCAGCATCGGTTGCTCTTGCAATGGAAGAGCCCACTACATTACAGATTCCATAAATTGTTGCGCCTTTCTTTTTGGCAATTTCGAGTGCTGCGAGTGTATCTGCAGTTTCTCCCGATTGACTAATTGCAATGACGATGTCATCCTCGTTGATGATCGGATTTCTATATCTAAATTCCGAAGCATACTCTACTTCTACAGGAATTCTTGCAACCTCCTCTATCATATATTCTCCAACCAGAGCTGAGTGCCACGAAGTTCCGCAAGCAACAAATACGATGCGTTTAGCATTCAAAAATTTTGATTCAAATTCTTCAATACCACTCAAGGTTATTTTTCCGGACTTCATTTTTAATCGACCTAGCATGCTGTTCTTAATCGATTGAGGTTGCTCATAGATCTCTTTCAGCATGAAGTGGTCATATCCTCCTTTTTCAATCGCTTCAAGATTCATTTCTAATTCTTGGATGTAAGGAGTGATGCTTTTGTTTTTAATGGTATTGATCTTAACTTCTTTACCTAGCTCAATGCTTGCAATTTCTTCATCATCAAGATAAACTACATTTTTTGTGTACTCTATTATCGGTGTTGCATCTGAAGCTACAAAAAATTCATTTTCTCCAACACCGATGACCAATGGACTGCTATTCTTTGCAGCAATTAGCCGATTTGGGTTCTGTTTGTCTAAAATTACAATGGCGTATGCTCCAATAACTTCTCCTAAAGCCAATCGAACAGCTTCATCAAGGCCAACAGAATCATTTCTATACACATCTTCGATCAGGTGTACCAATACCTCTGTATCTGTTTCACTGACAAATTCATGACCTCTAGAAATTAGTTCTTTTTTAAGTGAATCATAGTTTTCGATAATGCCATTATGGATAATGGCTAGATTTCCATCGCCACTCAAATGGGGATGTGCATTTACATCATTTGGTGCACCATGCGTTGCCCATCTCGTATGTCCTATTCCAACTTTTGCTTCTTTGGATTTAGCAGCTGTGTATTCTTCCAATACACTCACTTTTCCTTGTTTTTTATAAAGTTTGATGTCCCCATTTAACAAGGCCACTCCTGCACTATCGTAGCCACGGTATTCCAACCTTTTGAGGCCTTTTAATATGATAGGGAATGCATTATCCTTTCCTATATATGCAACAATACCGCACATTATTTTTCAGTTTTTGAATAGAATAAATTTAATTTAATTTTTCGTTCATTCCCCGGAGCCCCTAGCACTAAGCGATCTGCATTCACAGCACTTCCAGAGACCAACAAAACAAGCTCATTATTTCTATTTCCTTCATTCAAAATTCGCTGAATATAACGTGTTATTGTGAAGGTATATGAACGGTCAACTGCATTGTAAAGTCCTCCGAAAAAGGCATCCCCCTCAAAAAAATCAGGAATAAAGTCTAAATCTCCATTGGGTGATAATGTGGCTACAATCAGAGCAGCAGGATGATTCCCTTGAAGGTAACTCCCGCCAATTGCAGGAATTGTTAATTGTGCCTTATTAATAATTACGGATTGATTATCAAATTGATCGACAATGTTGGGGAACGCAATTTTAGTACGTACACCACCCATAGACTGTGTATATGAAAATAAAGAATCATTGCCGCTTCGATTAAGAGTATTGATGAGATCCCCTTCGGAAAAATCATGTGAAAAGGCATTGAAGCGAACACTTGAAGAATTTACAGGAAAACTCACAATTTTCCTTGTAGTATCCCCTTGTGGATTAATTGTTTTGTAATAGAGTGAAATTTTAGTATCTGAGCTTGTGGTGGCAATATAAAGGACACTGCTTTCATTGTTGCTTGGATTAAGTGAAGCAGCCGGTGATATTCGAATGCCTTTGAAGAATTTGATAAATTCTTCGTTTGTAGACAATTCATTTTGCCCAGATTTGGAGACAATTTCATCTCCCAAGGACTTATCTAAGCGAATTCTCAGTTGTGGGTTCACTAAAGTTGTATCGACTCCGCCAAGTATATTAGGAGTATTTACCTTGAGGTTGGTGTTTATTCTTGGCTTAAATGTTTTCGATCCTAAAACACCACCAGTTGTATTTATACTGGTATCAGAATAATAATTTACTTGGATATCAAGTTCTTCACTTAATCTGAATACATCAAATGTTGTCGCAATCGAAGTGTCGCCATAATATCCATTGTAACTAAGTGACAGCACAATTGAATCCGTAAATATAGTTTCAGTTTGCTCTTTAAGCACAAGAAAATTTGTTGGTAACAATGGCTGTAGATACAATGTTGCAGATGATTTTCCAAATACAGAGTCACGATAAGCACCAATCAGTCCTGTAGAAGCTCTATCTGCAAGAATTCTTCCTCCTAACTCAGTCTTGGCAATTAGCCGAGTAGTGTCTGAAAAAAAAGAGGAAGAACTGTTTTCCTCAAACGCTGGACTTAGGGCTCCATCTTTTTTACAGCCAATAATTAAAATCAAAAAAGATGCGGAAAGTAAGATGACTTTCCGCAATTCAATTAGAGACATTACTTTCTTCATTGTTTATTCTACAAGCACCTCTTCTTCTAACATTATTTCTTCGTAGAAATTGTTGTATGCATCAACATATTCCTCTCCTTGGTATTCAAGTGTAGGTTTGTCAATTTCTGTAACCATTTTGGATGCGTTTTCAGAACCTACAATAACGCCATCTGACCAAGAGGCAGCTGCTTTGCAAAGATTTTCATGAGTCGGTTGTATAAAGTCATTGATGTCTTCCTCACTGATTCCATCCATGATGGCTTTGTTAGCAAATTCTTTGTTAAGACTTCCCTTAAAGCAGTCGTTATATACAGATGTAACCACTTTTGAATTTTGAAAGAGAGGCTCGTTCTTGTAGGATGTTTTTAAATACAACGGAATTAAACTGGTCATCCAGCCATGACAATGAATTAAATCTGGTGCCCAACCTAATTTTTTCACAGTTTCCAAAACGCCTCGGCAAAAGAAAATTGCACGTTCGTCATTGTCGGTAAAAGGGGTGTTGTTTTCATCTCTAAGTACAGCCTTCCTTTTGAAAAAATCCTCATTGTCAATAAAGTAAACCTGCATTCGAGCTGGTTGAATGGAAGCAACTTTGATGATTAATGGATGATCATTGTCGTCAATAATAAGGTTCATTCCAGAGAGCCGAATGACCTCATGCAATTGATGCCTTCTCTCGTTTATGCAGCCAAACTTGGGCATGAACGTTCGGATTTCTTTTCCTTTTTCTTGAATATTTTGTGGTAGATTTCTGCCTATTTTAGAGATTTCAGATTCAGGCAAATAGGGGTTAATCTCTTGCGAGATAAAGAGAATTCTTTTTTTGGACATAAAATGAGATTAATTAGTTAAGCTTTACAAAATTACGTAAAAAAATGTCGAAAATGCAAGTATATACTGCATTTCAGCTCCATTGAGCTGCGAAATCAATTTACTCGCGCAATTGGTTTGTTTATTTTTGGACAGTATGCAAACGTTTAAAAAATCTAAAAATATTAGTGCCTTCCTTCAAAAAAAACAAGAGGTAGGAATGCAAATAGGCTTTGTCCCTACTATGGGTGCTTTGCATGAAGGACATATTTCTCTGATTGAGGAGGCAAAGAAATATTCAGATTTTGTGGTTTGTTCAATATTTGTAAATCCATTGCAGTTTAATCGTAAGGAGGATTTGATGAATTATCCAAAACGTTTAGATGAAGACGCCCAATTGCTTGAAGATGTTGGGTGCAATTGCTTGTTTGTGCCCGCAATCGACGAGGTATATCCTAAACCCCCGAAAATAGAATTCGACTTTGGCTCCATTGGAAGAGGAATGGAAGCAGATTATAGACCCAAGCATTTTGAAGGGGTTGCAGCTGTTATCAATCAATTCTTCAAAATATTGAATCCCGATTTTGCTTTTTTTGGGGAAAAAGATTTTCAACAATTGGCAATTATCAGATGGTTGGTCAATTCAACAAGCAGCTCAACTATTGTTATTCCTTGTAGCACGATGAGATACAATAGCGGATTAGCAATGAGTTCACGAAATTTTAGATTAAATGAATCTGATCTAACCACAGCAGCAAATATCTACAAGGCCTTATCATTTGCACTAGAGAATAAAGGAGTATTGATGCCAGAGGAAATAATCAACAAATGTAAATCCATGTTGAAAACTCACTTTAGTGTTGATTATTTTCAGATAGCTGATGAAAACACAATGGTGCCATTGAAAAGTTGGAGTGAATCCGACCACCCAAGAGCCTTTGTAGCAGCATATTTAAACGGCATTCGATTAATAGATAATTTGTCGCTAATTGATTAATTTTCTTCATTCTTAATCAAGCCAACATTGAATAAAATAATATCTTTTTTTAAGATTGCTCTCCCTCTGGGATTTGGCGTTTTTCTGATCTGGTATGTGTTTAAAGATTTAAATGTTCAGGAAAAAAACAACCTTAAAGTTGCCCTTAAACAAGCAGATTATTTTTGGGTAGTCTTTTCAGTTTCCTTGGGTGTGCTTAGCCATCTAAGTAGGGCAGTGCGATGGAAATATACAATTCAGCCATTGGGAAAAACACCAAATGTTTGGAACAGTTTTTTTACTGTAATGATTGGATATGCAGCAAACTATGCATTGCCACGACTTGGAGAGGTTACTCGCCCCGGATTATTGGCTAAGTATGAGGGATTGCCCTTTCAAAAATTGTTTGGAACCATCGTTGCTGAGCGTGTTGCAGACTTAATAATTTTGGCAGGAATAATGGCTGCAATTATTTTTATTGAACTTGATCTTTTGAAAGAAAACCTGGTCAATTTTTTCAATCAAGGCTTAGAGAAATTTTCAATGAATCAGCTCATTTATGGGTTATCTATAGTTGGTGCTCTTTTCATTGTCATGCTGATATTGCTTTTGAAAAAAACAAGTAATCCGCTATTAATTAAAGTTAGAGGGTTAATTCGGGGGGTATTTGAAGGTGTTCAATCCATTTTACACATGGAAAACAAGGGCTACTTTCTATTGCACACTGGTTTTATTTGGATCATGTACATTGGAATGTTTTATGCTTGTTTCTTCAGCCTCGAAGAAACTTCTTCGGTTCCCTTCACAGCGGTTATGTCTTCTTTTGTAATGGGCAGCCTTGCGATTGTATTTGTTCAAGGTGGACTTGGAGTTTTCCCACTCGCAATCATGGAGACCTTAATGTTGTATGGCGTGAGTAAAACATCAGCATTGGCATTGGGCTGGATTTTATGGTCTTCGCAGACATTAATGGTGATTGTTTTGGGAGTTTTAAGCATTCCTTTATTAAGGTATTTCAACAGAAATAAAGTGGTTCATGCAAGCAATTGAAGTTATTAAAAGTAAGATATGCTCTAAAGAGGGACTTCGAAAGAAAATTCATCTTTGGAAGTTCAAAAGTCAATCCATAGTGTTTACGAATGGTTGTTTTGACATACTTCATCAAGGGCACATTGACTATCTTGCTAAGGCTTCAGATGAGGCCAATCGTCTGATTGTTGGAGTGAATTCTGACGAATCAGTTAAAAGGCTTAACAAGGGACCTGAGCGTCCTATTCAAGACCAATACTCGAGAGCGTTAATCATTGCTTCCTTGCATTTTGTCGATGCCGTTTTAATTTTTAATGAAGACACACCCTTTGAATTAGTCAAAAGCATACAACCTGATGTGCTTGTAAAGGGAAGTGACTATCAGATTCAAGAGATTGTGGGAAATGATGTTGTCCAAAAAAATGGAGGAGATGTAAAACGAATCGATTTTTTAGAGGGCTTTTCTACTTCGAAAATCATCCAAAAGATCAAAGACAATGAAAGTTAAATTGAACCATCTTTATTTTACGATTATAAGCTTAATTGTCTTGTCAAATTCAATTGCAGCGCAGAGTATTGAGCAAGCAAAAGCCGCATACAAGAATGAAGATTTTGAAAAAGCTGCTGCATTATTTGAAGAACTTTTGCAAAAGGATGCAAAGAATTACACGCTATTGATGGGATTTGCTGATAGCAAACATAAATTGGAAGACTTCGAAGAAGCTATTAATTACTATAATTTAGGAGAAGAAGTAAACACCCAAGATGCTGCATTGTATTTTAATCGGGGCGCAGCAAAAGTATTTGTGGATGATTTTAGAGGAGCTATTAAGGACATGGAACGTTCATTGAAATTGTCACCCAATGATCCTAAGGCATTTTATTATAAAGGTTATTCAAACAGCCAGTTGGGTCGTTTCAAGAAAGCGGTTGAGGACTATAATCAAGCCATTAAATTGAAGCCTGACTATTCTGAAGCCTACTATAATCGAGGAGCTGCAAAAGCAGAACTTAATAACTATAATGCAGGAATGGAAGATTTCGAATTGGCATTAGAAAAAAATCCAAACCTTGAAAATGGAATGCTAAATATAGCATTGAGTAAGTTAGGCATGAAGCAATACGATGAGGCCGTTGCTGAATTAACGAAAATTGTTGACAAAAGGGGAGGCAATTTAGATAGAGCCCTTTTTTACAGAGCAGAAGCTAATTATGAACTAGGCAATAAAGACCAATCTTGTGCAGATTGGTTAAGGTCGTCTAATTTAGGTCACGACCAGGCAACAAGCAATTACAATGATTTTTGCAACAAAGAAATGAAGAAAAAGAAAGGAATCAATATCATCTTCTAAGAATTCGATTTATTGGGAAAGATTAAAAAGGCATTTTTCTGTCAAAGTTGTGGCACTCAATCTCCAAAATGGGTAGGTAAATGCAATTCTTGCAATGAATGGAATACATATGTTGAAGAGATAATAGAAAAGGATGCTCAAAAAGGAGCTTATGTAAGCACTAAAAGTGCACCCAAAGTAGTACCTATTCAAGAAATCGCCAATCAAAAAACAATACGTTACAAGACTCCAGAAAAGGAGTTTAATCGTGTATTGGGAGGAGGCTTAGTGCCAGGTTCAATTTGCCTTTTCGGAGGTGAGCCAGGAATAGGAAAATCTACATTACTATTGCAACTTGCATTAAAATGGAATGGCATAAAGTTGCTATATGTATCAGGAGAAGAAAGCAGCCAACAAATTAAGATGAGGGCAGATAGGATTGGTTTTAGTAACACAGAATGTCTTGTGCTTGCAGAGACTATGCTCGAAAATATTCTCTTGCAAATAGAAAAACACCAACCTGACATTCTCATTATAGACAGTATCCAAACGCTGTATTCAAAAATAATTGACTCAGCTTCAGGTAGTATTTCTCAGATTAGAGAATGTGCCTCTCAATTAATGCGTTTTGCAAAAGAGACCAATACTCCTGTATTCTTGATTGGGCACATTACGAAAGAAGGCCAAATTGCTGGCCCTAAGGTATTAGAGCATATGGTAGATGTAGTAATGCAGTTTGAGGGAGATCAGAACCACTTATACAGATTGCTGAGATCAACTAAAAATCGCTTTGGCCCTACGAATGAAATTGGAATTTATCAAATGAATATCAGTGGTCTAGCTGAGGTCGAAAACCCTTCTGACATATTGCTTTCATCAAGAGAGGAGACCTTGAGCGGTTCTGCGATCGCAACCTCTATCGAGGGCTTAAGAGTCATTTTAGTAGAGATTCAAGCATTAGTGAGCTCTGCTGCCTATGGCACACCACAACGCTCATCCACATCTTTTGACAATAGAAGGTTAAACATGTTGTTGGCGGTGCTCGAAAAAAGATGTGGGTTCAAATTGGCCATGAAAGATGTGTTTATTAACATTGCGGGGGGTATAAAAATGGAAGACCCGGCAATGGATCTTGCTATAGTAGCAGCAATATTGTCGTCCAACGAAGATATTCCTGTAAACCCACAATTAGCATTTGCAGCAGAGATAGGTTTATCAGGGGAGATAAGGCCTGTGCGTAAAATTGAAGAACGTATATTGGAGGCAGATAAACTAGGCTTCAAAGAGATATTCATTTCAAAATACAATTCTAGTGATATAGAAAATATCCAGTATGCATTGAAAGTGCATACTGTTGGCAAGGTGGAGGAGGTTTACCAAAAATTATTTGGTTAAATGTTTAGCCATCCACCTGCATTATTGAAGCAATTGTATCCTTCTTTAGTATGGGAGATAGAGACATCAAAAAAAGAGGTATTCATTACTTTCGATGATGGTCCAACTGTTGGAGTAACAGATAAAGTCTTAGACCTTTTAAAACAATTCAATGCAAATGCCACTTTCTTTTGTTTGGGTAAAAACATCAAAAGGCATCCATTTCTTAAAGACCGCATATTAGTTGAAGGCCACAAAATAGGAAATCATACATACAATCACTTAAATGGTTGGAAAAGTTCTACTGTAGAATATTCAAAAGACACGCAGCTTTTCGAGGAAGAATACCATAGCGCATTATTTAGACCTCCTTATGGTAAAATAAAACGAAGTCAGATAGCTGCGATCAAAAAAAAATATAGGATCATTATGTGGTCCATTTTATCAATGGATTACAACAAAAGTATTTCTCCTGAAGAGTGCAAAGCGATATGTTTAAAAAAGCTACAACTAGGATCAATTGTAGTTTTTCACGACAGTAAAAAGGCTGAAAAAAACATGCTTTTTGCCCTTAAAGGGTTATTGAAGTACTGTCAAAACCAAGGAATTAAGTGCAGTGTAATAGAATGATCAACGACTCTTTTTGTTGAAGCTTACCGACAGCATAATTTCATGTGATCCGGTGCTATAGTTTTGAATGTCTGATTGTAAAATATCATAGGAATATCCAAAAGCGATATTGTCTTGTAAAGTAAAGCCAGCCAAAAGCCCTATGGCAGACCCCCTCCTATAGGAACCACCTAACCAATATTTATCCATGTATATACCTCTTAATACAAACTCATATTGCAAAGGCAGAGGATCTACATACTTAAGCAACATTGAAGGTTCCAAATCAAAATCAGGATTTAAGTCAAAATTGTAGCCTGACGTAATGAAATAATGGCTCACTAAACGACCAGTTGGGTTTTTAATGGAGTTTTCAAAATCAAGCTGATTTTGAATTAATTGTGGAGCAGATGCTCCAAAGAAAAAGTTTTCATCATACAGGTAGAAACTAAAACCTGCATCTGGGTAAAGAGAATTTTCTTGTGTATTGCTAAATACGGCATCGCTTTGATCTTGGAACAAGATTTCTGTTCCATCAATGGTATACTGCAATAGACCAGCATTAATGGCCAATGACAATTTCAATTCGTCTGTAATGTTTAGGTGGTATGCATAAGACAAGCTAAAGCCATTACGCTGGGTAGGGCCTGTAATGTCCACAAAAACATAGCCCCCAATACCCATTTTTTGATTGGCAATGGGTCCATTGACACTCAGTACGTAGGTTCTTGGGGCGTCCTTAATTCCTTCCCATTGACTGCGATAATTAGACTGGCCTTGAAAATGATTCTCAGAACCTGCATAAGCAGGATTTATGACATATCTGCTTAAGGTAAACTGAGTGTATTGAGGCAGTTGTTGCGCGCTCAAGCTCATTACTACCATGGTTAAAATTACACCAAATATGAATCGAATAAATTTCATTATTTCACCACCGTTATTGGTCCCGTAAGTGGGTTGAGTCGACTGTCTTTAAAATCAATAATATAGTAATAGGTTCCAATCGGAACAAATTTACCTTCATATGTTCCATCCCATGGTTTGTTGTAACCATTTCTTTGCTCGTAGATCAGGGTTCCCCATCGATTAAAGATTTGAACACTTGCATTAGGAAATTCATCCAGTATTGGCAGTTCCCATACATCATTTACACCATCACCATTTGGTGAAAGTCCTGAAGCAACCCGAAGCAGTTTTTCATAATTTACCAATGTTGAATCTACCGTTTGACACCTATTTGTGTCAGTAACAGTGAGAATATAATTAATGGTCTCTCTTGTAGACGATATTGGTTCAGCAATGCTACTGTCACTCAAGTCCTGAGATGGTGTCCAACTATAATTATATGTTGGGTCGGCTCCAGTTACGGTCAATCTCGCAACTTCATCTTTGAAGATCGAAATTGATGGGACCACACTTATCATTGGATTCGGTACTACCTTGATGTCATACTCGATAGTGTCTGCACAAGAACCATTGGTCGCAATCAAGAAATACTTGTATTCGCCTATAGAACGCACGAAACTCGTATCTAAGTTTGAACTAAAGAATGTAGTTGTATCATCAAGATACCATGCAACTGAACTAATTGAACTACCCATTGCAGTCGCAGCCATTCGAACACTATCTCCGTCACATACCAAAGGATTCGAGCTAATGCTCAATAGAACAGTATCTGTAGCACCTATCATAACGGTATCCATTGCTATACATCCGTTAGAATCAGTTACTGTAAGAATATTTTGACCGAAACATAAGTCGACTGGGCTCGCTCCAGTCTGGCCTCCATTCCATTTAAAGGTATACGGCATAATCCCACCAGTTACGATAGAACTTGCTGTAGCATTGCAATCAGAACTGCATGCCAAGTCAGTATTGCTTAATATATCCACATCAAGCACAATGGGTTGGGAAATGTTGATCGAACTAGTTTCAGAGCAACCTTGTTCGTCTGAAACAGTAACAGAATAAGTTCCTGCAGCTAAATCAATTGCAGGGTTTGTGTTTTGGTTATTTGGATCATTCCAAGAATACGTGTATAAGATATCTCCTCCTGAAGCGGAAACAAATATTTGTCCATCCGATTCTCCTGAACAGCTAATTGATTTTACTACCGAGACACCGAGAATGATCGAATCTTGTTCATTGATACTTACTGAGTAATAGGAGTTACAATTGTTTGGAATAGAAGTAACCTCTAACACATAATCTCCAGGGCAAACAGTGCCTAAAACATCATTGTTCAAACCTCCGATGGCAGCCCCTAAATTGTCTAACCATTGGAAACTTACACCTACACTTGGTGTAATGTTGCTTAATAAAGAACCATCACAGACCCCATTACAACTTACATCTACTTTAGACGGACTTGCCGGAATTGGATTCCCTTGATTGGAAATATTATATAATTCAATACTGCTGCAGCCATTTGCATCTGAAATCGTGACCTTGTAAGTTCCCTCGCACAATAGATCAACATAGTTGGTATCGGAAAGCGTTGGTTCACTCCAATTGTATGTGTATGGGCCTGTACCCCCAGAAACATTCAATAAGATAGACCCGGAACAGATCGTAGAGCCACAAGTATTGGATACAATTTGTTCATTTACCTCAAGTACATTTGGACTAGTTATTTCAACTTGGACAGTTCTAGAACATCCGTTTGCATCAGCTACTAAGAGACTATAATTTCCTTGACACAGTCCTGTAAGACTATTTGTAGTAGCGCCATTGTGTTGCCACAGATAGGTGTATGGTGTTGATCCACCAATTGGAGTAACGGTGACTGAACCATCACAGCTGTTTGCACAAGAAGTAGGAACAGCATTCACAATCTCTGACACCGGTCCTCCAGTTGTATTTATGCTAAAGTCAATGGTTTTAATACAACCATTAGCATCTGTTATTTCTAGGTTGTTAATTCCTCCGCAAAGTGCTGATGCAGTATCTGTTGTGGAGCCATTGTTCCACAAATATGTATATGGAGCAGTTCCTCCGTTCACCGTGACATTCGCTGCACCATTGCAAAGTCCACAATCAGCATCTGTGACATTAAGTGTTGCTTCCAATTCTAAGGGTACTCTAATTTCAACTGTTTCAACAGATACACATCCTACAGAATTAGTCACTTGCAATGTGTAGGTGCCTTCAATCAAATTGAAGATATCTTCTGTTGTTTGACCTTGAGGTAACCAATCATAAGTAAGAGGTTGATTGGCATCGCTGGCAGTGATGTAAATTGCTCCTTCATTCGCAGAAAAACAACTGTTGTCAACTATTGAATCCACTGTGATGATGGGTCCAGTAGAATTGCCTACTACACTGATGAATGATTCTTGACAAGCATTGTCATCGGTTACCAATAATCTGTAGCTGCCTGCTCCAACATTCGCGATACTTGGACTTGTTTCTCCTACCAATAATGTATTTGAGGCATCAAACCATTGATAAGTATAATCAATAACCACTGTTCCTCCAGATATTGTTGTATTGATAAAGCCATCTGAAATTCCACAGCTAGCATCTACGATTGTAATGTTTGCCGTAATCGAATCTGGCGATCCTACTGTAATGTTAAGAACAGTATCGCATCCATTTTCATCGAACAATCTTAGTTGATAAATTTCTGCACACAAACCACTAATCGAATTAGTGTTTTGCCCAAATTGTGGTGCTGGACTCCAGCTGTATGTGTATGCGCCAGTCCCGCCACTTATGTTCACTGTTATACTACCGTCACAACTTTCATTACAACTTGCATCATTTACCATAGTTTGCACTTGAAATTGATCAGGTTGCGTAATGCTGAAATTTTCTATGGATTTACATCCACTATTGTTTTCAACTTCTACATAATAATCACCAGCACCCAGACCTGTCACATTGTTCCCTGTTGAAGCCAGAGCAACACCTGTTGAAGCATCTACCCATCTAATAGTACAATTTGGATCAGAACAATTGAAGTCAACTGTGGCACTGCCGTTTGCATCTCCAAAACAATCAATGTCGCTTTTATTGAAGGTTAGAATCTCTGCCCCATTATCACTTATGCTAGTGTTAAAGATGTCACTACAACCACTGTTATCTGTAATTCTTAATGAATAAGCACCTACTAACGCATTGTCTATTACATTGGTGTCAGTTCCGATGGGATTAATGCTTGCATCAAACCATTGATATGTATAGATGCCATCTCCTCCTGATGCAGTCGCCACAATTTTACCATCTGCAATGTTACATGTAGAATTGGTCACGTTGAATGCGGCAGAGATTGCTGTTGGACTAGAGATGGTATATGTATCGACAATACTACATCCATTCGCATCCGTAATCGTGACACTGTAATTGCCCAAACAAAGAACATTGTTTGTATCAGCCCCTGGACCACTAATGTCGCCTAATCCCCAATTAAAGGTGTACGGCACAGCACCCCCAGTAGGACTTGCATATGATCTTCCATCACAAGGATTGGAATTCGCACAACTCATATCCTCTGAAGTAATGTTAGTTGTCAATGGGCTGGCTGGCAAAATTGTAAGTGTTAGGTTAGTATCACAGCCTGCAGCATCGGTAATTGTTACTTGATAATTTCCACTGCATAAGTCTGTAGCGGTGGCGACCCCGGCTCCATTAGGAGGAGTAGGATTCCAATTGAAGGTATAAGGTCCAGTAGCACCTGATGGGACCAATTCAATTCTACCATCACACAAGCCACTACAACTTTCATCAGTGACAATTTCATTCGGGAATATATTTTGCTGGCCCCCGTTGATGGTAAATGCCTCAACAATAGAACATCCGTTATTGTCAGTAATGGTAACATCATAGTTGCCCGCTGTAAGTGCAGTTACTGTATCTCCAACTTCCACACCTGTACCAGACCAATCGTAGGTATAAGGAGCAGTACCCCCAGAAGTATTGGAAGCCCCTGCAGAGCCGTCACCACCTGGCGAACAAGTTTCATCTTCAGCATTTATTGTAGCAGTAATCGCATCAGGCTCACCTACAGTATACGTTTGAACAGTAGAACAACCGGTATTATCTGTAATGGTGACATCATAACTGCCAGCACAGAGGTTGTTCTTAGGATTGGCCGAAGTGGCATCATCCCAAAGGAAAGTATAAGGAGCAGTACCCCCAGAAGGAGCAAGAGTGATCCCCCCATCACAGACACCATTACAAGAAGTAGAGTCAATGACTTCGTTAGGCACAATGTTGCCACCCCCGTTGATGGTAAATGCCTCAACAATGGAACATCCGTTATTGTCAGTAATGGTAACATCATAGTTGCCCGCTGTAAGTGCAGTTACTGTATCTCCAACTTCCACACCTGTACCAGACCAATCGTAGGTATAAGGAGCAGTACCCCCAGAAGTAT
>Ga0316208_1000732_pt1 | contig 36623 bp, 40 predicted proteins | sample 3monopyrite_MG_FD_204944 | JGI IMG/M metagenome (GOLD analysis project Ga0316208, IMG submission 204944) | Microbial mat bacterial communities from mineral coupon in-situ incubated in ocean water Damariscotta River, Maine, United States -... | ecosystem: Environmental > Aquatic > Marine >...
TAATGACAACGCAATCGATCCCGATGACAATAAGGTGTCATGAAATGATTTTAAATTAAAATCATCATTTTTCTGTTGCTGCTGTTTCAATTCATTAATTAACGCCCAACCTGTTGCATAGCCCATAGGAACACCTGGCGCACGGCTATACCATGTTAAGTCAGCCATAGCCTGATTTTCACTTAAGCCAATCTTTTTCTGCATTAACGTCGCAGCAGCATCCAGACTTAAACCCCGCGTTTGTATACCGACATCAAGCATAATTCTTAATGCACGCCATAAACGATCTTTTAATAATACAAAGCGTGATTCAGGCTCCGTTATAAAACCTAACTCATGCATTAACTGTTCACAGTATAAGGCCCAACCTTCATAAAAGGTCGCAGAGGCGTTTAATAAGCGCGGCAAGGTGCTCGATGTTGTCTTCAAATTTGCCGTTACAAATTGTAAATGATGCCCCGGCCATGCTTCGTGCACACAGGTATGTTTTAAGCTTACCGTATTATGTTCACCTAAATCATCTTCTGTTTTAGCCGGCGTTACATAATAGAAACCTTTTTGTTCGCTATCTGTCGGTGCCGGCTGATCATAAGCGGCCAGTGGTATCTGGTGTTGTAAAAAACCCGGCGTTTCAATAATTTTTAAATTATCTTTCTCCGGAATGGTTATAACATCATGTTCCTCAAGAAATTTTCTTGCTGCCTGCATTTGATTTCGATATTCAACCAAGACATTTTCTTTTTCAGGATGCTGTTGCTGAATTTTTTTCATCAAGGCATCGACATCATCATTACCCTGTAATTCTTTTGTTACTTTTTTTAATTCCTGCTCAGTTTCATTAAATAATTTTTCACCAAAATCATAAAGTTCATCCGCATTTATATTTAAAAAATGCTGTTCTTGTAGAATAAGATCAAAATATTTTCGACCACATGCAAAATCACCCTGTGCTTTAGTCGCCAGATTATTTTTCAAATAAGATGAAAAATCATCAAGCGCATGCGCCGCATGCTCTAATGCTTCACTCACACGATAACTATTGATTTCGGGATGTTGTTTTATTTCATGAAAAAATTCAGCTCCCCCTTCAGCTTCTGCAATAGCAGAATTTAACCAAACAGCAGGAATTGTCTCTGGTTCCATATCCAGCCAGCTACGCGCCCCACGTAAATACGCCGGTATAGCGGTTAAACGCTGGCGTAATGCATCCCCTTTATTTTCGACATCATGTACGGTTAGCTGATAAATGGCATTGACCGGGAGGAAACCACCAGGATCTGTTTTTCGCCAATCACGGCTGGCAGATTCTTCAAGTTGCAATAGTGCTGAACTTCGCATTACCTGTAAATCAATTTGCTGATCCTGACTAAGAGTCTCTATATCCAGCTCATCCAGACTCGAAATCAATTTTTCATTTAATGCTGTTAAGGCATTTAATTCATCATCACCATAAGGCTTTAATAAATGTGCATAGCCTTCGACACCCACTTCAACCGCAACTTCGGGGTGAAAACGAAACCAGGTACGATAATAAAGATCAATGATAGAAGTTAACTGAGGCATTTTTAACTCTTCTTAATTTTACGCAGCGACAATTTCATAATCATGCGTAATGTCAACAGATTTGCTTAGCATAATAGAAGCTGAACAATATTTTTCAGCAGACAACTCTACCGCACGTTTAACGTGTTTATCACTTAAGTCGGCACCGGTAACAATAAAATGCACATGAATTTTGGTAAAAACCTTGGGATCGGTATCCGCTCTTTCCGCCTCAAGCTCTGCCACACAGTCGCTAACACTTTGCCGTGATTTCTTTAAAATATGCATCACATCAAATGCGGTACAGCCGCCCATACCCAATAACAGCATTTCCATTGGCCGCACCCCCAGGTTTCGCCCCCCCGATTCTTCCGGTCCATCCATCACTACCGCATGCCCGCTACCAGACTCGCCGATAAACATCGCACCTTGTGCCCACTTTATGCGTGCTTTCATACACCCTTTTCTCCCAAACTGTAGATTATGGCTCACTCTATTTTTGACTAATATCAATTCACGCAGTAAGCTCATAACAGGTTTAATCTGTTATTATGTTTTACATAAGTTTAAATCTATTTTTGGTGAATCATATACCATAATGCAGAAACATAGTTAAATAGGTAAAGGATAATATGCGTCAATCGCCCTCGGAAATGACTGGTATTCAGTCATTAGATAAATTTCTGGAACACTGTCATAAACGGCAAATCGCTGCAAAAAGCACCATTATTTCTGCAGATGAAAAGCCCGAAATACTCTACTTTATTCTCGAAGGCTCGGTAACCGTGTTAATCGAAGACCACGAAGGCCATGAAGTCGTATTAGCGTATTTGAATAAAGGCGAGTTCTTTGGCGAAATGGGCTTGTTTGAAGAAGAGAGTAACCGCAGTGCCTGGGTACGCGCACGTAGTAACTGCGAAATTGCTGAAATGAGCTATAGCAAATTTCGTCAGGTCGCCAATGAGCACTCTGATATTCTCTTTGCTATGTCATCACAAATGGCTTCCCGCCTGCGCACAACAAGCCGTAAAGTCAGTGATCTTGTTTTCATCGATGTCAGTGGACGGGTAGCACACACCTTGCTCGACCTATGCCAACAGCCTGATGCCATGACACACCCCGAAGGCATGCAAATCCGGATTACCCGACAGGAAATTGGTAAAATTGTCGGTTGTTCGCGTGAAATGGTAGGCCGTGTTTTAAAAAGCATGGAAGAACAAGGGCTTATTTCAGCTAAAGGCAAAACCATCGTTGTTTTTGGCGCTCGCTAAAACTTAGCAAAGTCATAATAAATAAAGCCGGATCTTTTTATAAAGATCCGGCTTTTTTATTTAACGTTTTCTGCTCCGCACATCATTACGAAGGAACAAAGTGACTGCGGCAATCTCATAATAGATCGCCGCTTTTCTGGAGATTGCCGCGCTTCGCTCGCAATGACAAAAAACAACCTGTCATTGTACTTAATGAACCACTACGCGGTTCCTCAGTATTGACCTAACCTGCTATTACAGGTCATTGCGAAGGAACAAAGTGACTGCGGCAATCTCATAATAGATCGCCGCTTTTTTGGAGATTGCCGCGCTTCGCTCGCAATGACAAAAAACAACCTGTCATTGTACTTAATGAACCACTACGCGGTTCCTCAGTATTGACCTAACCTGCTATTACAGGTCATTGCGAAGGAACAAAGTGACTGCGGCAATCTCATAATAGATCGCCGCTTTTCTGGAGATTGCCGCGCTTCGCTCGCAATAACAAAAAAACAACCTGTCATTGCGAAGGAACAAAGTGACTGCGGCAATCTCATTATGGATCACTCTTTTTTGGAGATGGCCGCGCTTCGCTCGCAATAACAGTGAATGCTAAGTTTTATCAGAATATCTCAGCACTTGAAATGAGCCGCAATTTAGGCAAATAGTTCCGCCAACTTTTCACCCGGTTCATCGGCACGCATAAACGCTTCACCAACTAAAAAAGCATTGACATTATGTTGCTGCATCAAAGCCACATCCTCTTTAGAATGAATGCCACTTTCCGTTACCACAATACAATCATCCGGAATCTGCTTAAGCAACTCAATAGTTGTATCAAGCGAGGTTTCAAAGGTTCGTAAGTTACGATTATTAATGCCAATCATCGGCAAATCTAGTGGTAAAGCACGTTGTAACTCTTCAGCATCATGCACCTCAACCAGCACATCCATTTCCAGCTCAAGTGCTAATTCGGTGAATTCTTTAAGCTGTTCATCACTTAAGCATGCCACAATCAATAAAATACAGTCTGCGCCCATGCCACGCGCTTCATAAATTTGATATGCATCAATAATAAATTCTTTACGCAACACCGGTAAGCCACAATTTTCCCGGGCTTCCTTTAAATAAGCATCACTACCCTGAAAAAAATCAACATCGGTTAAAACAGACAAACAAGCCGCGCCCCCTTTTTCATAAGAGCTCGCAATTTCAGCCGGCACAAAATTCTCGCGTATCACCCCTTTACTGGGTGAGGCTTTTTTAATCTCAGCAATAACCGCCGCTTGTCCTGATTGAATTTTTCGTTGTAAAGCATAAACAAAGCTACGTGGCGCAAGTGATGTTGTCGCTCTTTCAACGCGTCTTTTCATATCCAGCAAAGAAACAAGCGCACGGCGCTCTTCAACTTCTTCAAATTTACGTTTAATGATTTTTTTTAAAATATCAGGGGTATCGCTCATTTTTTTATACTCTGATTAAACGCAGAGGTTGCGGAGACGCAGAGAACGCAAAGTTTATTTCTTCTCAGCGACCTCTGCGTCTCCGCGCACTTTGCGTTAATTACATATTATCTGAAAAACTCACCAATTCTATTCGTTCTATTAACACTCATTTACGCTTCTGATATGACTAATTTTTCATGCTCTGCGTCAATTACAATTTATTCGACAATTCAACCAACGCTTCCAGTTTAGCTTTTGCAGCACCCGATGTGATCACTTCTTCTGCTTTTTCGATACCCGCTTTTAGGCTATCGGCTAAACCGGCAACATAAATCGCGGCACCGGCATTAAACATAACAATATCTTTTGCCGGTCCGGCTTCGTTATCTAACACTTTCTTAATCACGGCCAGAGATTCTTCTGCGCCATTTACTGCAAGTTCAGAAATATTTGTTTTCGTAAAACCAAACTCTTCAGGGCTGATGGTATAGCTTGTGATTTTTCCATCTTTTAATTCAGAGACTTTGGTTTCTGCACCAATGCTGATTTCATCCATACCATCTTGAGAGTGCACCACCATGACATGGTTGCTACCTAATTTATTTAATACTTCCGCCAGCGGTTCAACCAAAGCATCTTCAAATACACCCAGCAACTGATTCGGTGCACCAGCGGGATTAGTTAAAGGGCCAAGCACATTAAAAATCGTCCGCACCGCCATTTCTTTACGTGGCCCGATCGCATGCTTCATTGCACTGTGGTGCATAGGCGCAAACATAAAACCGACACCCACTTCATTGATACACTTCGCAACTTGTTCTGAGTTTAAATCTAACTTTACACCCGCCGCTTCCAATAAATCTGCACTGCCTGATTTACTCGAAACTGAACGGTTACCGTGTTTTGCAACCGTACCGCCTGCTGCGGCAACCACAAAAGTGCATGCGGTAGAAATATTAAAGGTATTAGAACCATCACCACCGGTGCCCACAATATCAACAACATGATCACCAGTAACTTTAACCCCGGACGCAAGCTCACGCATCACTTTAGCAGCAGATGCAATTTCATCCACCGTTTCACCTTTCATGCGCAGACCAACAAGGAAACCACCAATTTGTGCAGGGGTTGCTTCGCCGGTCATAATAATACGCATGACGTCATTCATTTCGTCAGCGCTCAAATCTTTACGAGCCAAAACTGTTTTAATTGCTGTTTGCATGTCCATGTTTATATTATCTCCGCATATTACGCATATTACGCAGAGTTCGCGGAGACGCAGAGTTCGCAGAGTTATTTTTTTCTTTGCGTCCTCTGCGTCTCTGCGTCCTCTGCGTTAAATCATATCTCTATTCTATTTCACTAAGTCCAAAAAATTTTGCAACATTGCGTGACCGTGTTGAGTCAATATTGATTCAGGATGAAATTGTATTCCTTCAATCGCATAGTCTTTATGACGTATGCCCATAATTTCATCCATCTCACCGCTTTCATTTTCAGTCCATGCGGTAATTTCAAAGCAGTCAGGCAACGTTTTTGCGTCAACCACTAAGGAATGATAACGCGTTGCTTCTAATGGGTTTTCAAGGTTTTTAAATACACCTTCATCTTTGTGAAACATCTTAGAGACTTTTCCATGCATAATTTCTTTTGCATGAATAATATTACCGCCAAATGCCTGACCAATACTTTGGTGTCCTAAACAAACACCCAAAATTGGAAGCTTGCCCGCGAAGTGTTTAATCGCCTCAATAGAAACACCCGCTTCATTCGGTGTACAAGGGCCGGGTGAAATAACCAGATATTCAGGATTGAGTTCTTCAATCTCTGCAATCGTAATTTCATCGTTACGGTGCACCTGCACATCAACCTTTAACTCGCCAAAATACTGCACAAGGTTATAAGTAAAGGAATCATAATTGTCGATCATTAAAAGCATATTAAAACCTAACGCAAAGGCGCAAAGTACGCCAAGAAACGCAAAGGTGTCATAAGTTATTTACAACACGCTGTACGCCATTTTTTAACAAAGGAACATTAAAATTAATTAACAAACCTAACCTTTTATCACTTAACCTTAAATAAGATAACAATTGAGACTTATGTATGGGTAATACATTTTCAACAACTTTAAGCTCTACTACAACCTTTTTCATAACCAGCATATCCATACGATATGCTATCTCTAAATCAATTCCCTTATAATTTGCAGACACAGGTACTTCTGTAGCGCATTGTATCGAGTTTAATAATAGTTCTTGCTGTAAGCTTTTCTGGTACACGGATTCTAACAACCCAGCTCCTAAGGTCTTGTGAACTTCAATAGCTGCACCAATTATTAATTTCGAAATTTCATTTTCATCCATAAAACCCTCCTTGGTTTTACTTAATATTACTTTGCGTTCCTTAGCGTACTTCGCGCCTTTGCGTTGAAATATTTTGATCTTGACTATCGATCCACCTTATCTAGTCCGGCCTCTGCCATGGCGACTGCACGGAATACTGCGCGTCCTTTATTCATGGTTTCGTCCCATTCATTTTGTGGTACTGAATCATAAACAATACCTGCGCCGGCTTGTATATGCAGTACATTGTCCTTAATGACTGCGGTTCTAATGGCAATGGCCGTGTCCATGTTTCCGTGCCATGAAAGATAGCCCACTGCACCGGCATAAACACTGCGTTTTACCGGTTCTAATTCATCAATGATTTCCATTGCACGAATTTTGGGGGCGCCACTGACTGTGCCGGCAGGGAAGGTGGCGCGTAAAACATCCATTGCACTTAGATTATCTTTGAGTTGTCCGACGACATTGGAAACAATGTGCATGACATGAGAGTAACGCTCTATCAGCATGTTTTCGGTTAGCTTTACCGTACCTGTTTTTGCTATACGCCCGACATCGTTGCGACCTAAATCGATCAGCATTAAATGTTCGGCAAGCTCTTTGGGGTCGGCTAATAAATCGACTTCAAGCGCCTGATCTTCTTGCTCGGTTTTTCCGCGTGGACGCGTTCCCGCAATCGGTCTTACCGTCACTTCACCATCTTCTAAACGTGTCAAAATTTCGGGTGAAGAACCGGCAACATGAAAATCACCTAAGTCCAGATAAAACATATAAGGCGATGGATTCAGACTGCGCAATGAACGATAAAGATCTAATGGCCGGGCAGAAAAAGGAATAGACAGTCGTTGTGATAATACGATTTGCATCGCATCACCTTCTTTTATGTACTCTTTTGCTTTTAAAACCGCATCTTTATAACCGTCTTCACTAAAGCCAGAAATAAAATCGGCTTCATCAACCTTAACTGCGTTTGACTTTGCCGGACGCGCAATATGGCTGTCTAATAAAGCGGTTAGCCCACCGAGTCTTTCCTCTGCTGCAGCAAATCCACCGGCTCCAGCATGAACAATAATATAAAGTTTACCACTCAGATTATCGTGCACCACCAGTTCATCTGACAGCATAAGCAAGATGTCAGGTAAGCCGAGCTGATCTTCATTCGGGCAGTTTTCCAACCGTGGTTCTATATACCTGATAGTATCGTAACCAAAGTAGCCCACCAGGCCACCATTAAATTTTGGTAAGCCTGCAATTTCTGGCACCTTATAACTCGCCTGAAAATCTTCAATCCATGCCAGCGGATCTTCAACACTTAAGGTTTCGACAACATTTCCATCGTCTAAAATGCTGATGTCATAACCGGAGATACGAATTACTTTACGACAAGGTAAACCAATAATGGAGTAACGCCCCCATTTTTCTCCGCCCTGAACAGATTCAAATAAGTAAGAGTAAGGGCCATCCGCTAATTTAAGATAGGTGCTGAGAGGCGTGTCGAGATCAGCCAGCACTTCGCGCATAAGAGGTATGCGATTAAAACCTTGAGCGATATACGCGTTGAATTCTTCTTGATTCATTCTTTTTGCCTAATAATAAAATACACAACAAACACAATCGGCCTGTTAAAGCCGGATACGAGCTAACAGATTAGCGATGCCATCGTGGTCGAATTTGTTGGTATTTAATATTCATTATCAGATCATTATTTTGTTTTAATTTCAGGCTGCTTCAGCTTTACCCAATATATCAGATAATTCAGCCATTGAATCAATTACTGCATCCGGATTAGCTTCATTAATATCGACACCGTGGTTATAACCATAACTCATGCAGGTAATCTGAAAACCGGCCGCACGCGATGCTTTCACATCACTGATTGAATCACCCAGCATCATGGCATTTTCAGGTTTAACGCCTAATTGTTCCGCTGCATGTAACAACGGCAATGGATCCGGTTTTTTCTTTGCCAGAGTGTCACCACAAACAATGATTTCAAAATCATCATGTATACCCAGCGTTTTTAAAATCGGCAACGTAAACTGCGCATCTTTATTGGTGACACAACCCAGCTTGTACCCTTCCGCCTTCATATACGCCATGCCTTCTTTAACACCGGGGTATAAACAACTACGCACACAGGTGTTTTCAGCATAAAGCGCTAAAAAAATCGGATAGGCTTTTTCAAATAGCGCATCATCAGGTTCACCATCAAGCTGACCAATTAAAGCACGGCGGGTCAAACGTTCAACTCCATTACCCACCCAGTTACGTACTTTCGCTTCACCGTGAACAGGCATACCCAGTTGCTTCATCATTTCATCAACGCAATAAGCAAGATCCGGCACACTATCAACAAGCGTACCGTCTACGTCAATAAGGATCATTTCTGGCTTTTTACTAATCATAAATACCGGTTTTTAATTATTACGACTTCAACACCAAGGCAAAAGATAAATGCTGTCATTGCGAGGAAATAAAATGACCGCGGCAATCCCCATGAAGGTGCTATCAACCATGAGATTGCCACGCTTTGCTCGCAATGACAGATTCTTACAGTATTTTACTTTGCGTTCTCTGCGTTAAATCACAAATTATTTAACTTTCGCTAACTCATCACGGAATTCTTTGATGACCGTGTTGTATACGTCTGCATCGCTGTCGTTTTTCGCATTGAATACCGCAGAACCCGCAACGAACATGTCCGCACCGGCTTCAGCGATTTCTTTAATGTTGTCGACTTTTACGCCGCCATCGATTTCTAAAGTGATGTCATAGCCACTTTCATCTATCATTTTGCGTGCTTCGCGTAATTTAACCAGTGTTTCAGGAATAAAGCTTTGACCACCAAAACCCGGGTTTACCGACATCAAAAGAATAATATCCACTTTATCCATAACGTGTTTAAGAATAGAAAGCGGTGTTGCCGGATTGAAAACTAAACCGGCTTTACAGCCACCTTCACGAATCATTTGCAATGTACGGTCGATATGCTCAGACGCTTCCGGGTGGAAAGTGATGTAGCTTGCGCCCGCATCAATAAAATCGGGAATAATACGGTCAACTGGCTTCACCATTAAATGCACATCAATATCGGCTGTCACACCATGCTTGCGTAAAGCCTCACAAACCAACGGCCCAATCGTTAAATTTGGTACGTAGTGGTTATCCATAACGTCAAAATGCACAACATCCGCGCCCGATTTGATCACGTTATCCACTTCTTGTCCCAAACTTGCAAAATCTGCCGCTAAAATTGACGGTGCTATTTTGTAATCTGCCATGCTGTGTTGCCTCTTATTTTTTGACGTTTTGCCCGGAAATTTGCTATCTGAGCCCGTAAATATTTTGAAGCGCAGACTTTACCCGATCACGAGGAAATTTTCAGCCTTTTGCTCAATTGAATAGCAACATATACTCTAAACATATTGATATAGGAGAAAAAATTATGTTGTCTCTAAATTTCTATAAAACCTTATTAATTGTCGGGATTAGCTTATTCTTTAATATGAGTCACGCCTCAGATATTGCAAAAGAGAAGCGCTGGGCCGATCAGGTAGTTGACTCCATTATGGTCGGTGATGCCGAATGGTTGCAGGCCGGTAAACAGAAGTTTTTAAGCATTTACGCTGAAAACAATACCGAAAAAGCCCAGGGAGCCGTGATTCTTGTTCATGGCACCGGTGTTCATCCAAATTGGGCCGATGTAATTTACCCGCTTCGCACTCAATTACCCGATTTTGGCTGGCAAACGCTCTCTATCCAAATGCCCGTGCTGCCGAATGAAGCTTCACACAAAGACTATGCCCCCCTCTATGATGAGGTTCCGCCACGTTTTCGCGCCGCCATCGACTTTTTAAAGAAAAAAGGCATGGCCAATATTGTCATCGTTGCCCATAGCCAGGGGGCCGCAATGAGTGCCTATTACATGGCGAAGAGAGAAAAACATGACATCAACGCCTTTGTTGCCATTGGCATGTCCGGCGAATCACCTGAAGATGAACGCATGGATGTACTTAGCTCATTAAAGAAAATTAACATTCCTGTTTTAGATCTTTATGGTGAACAGGACCTGGAGCAGGTTATCAGCGCCGCTAAAGACAAAAAAAATACCGCAAAAAAAGCCGGCAATAAATACTATACTCAAGTAAAAGTCGCGGGTGCTAATCACTTTTTTGTTGGCAAAGAAGACGCGCTGGTTAAACGCGTGCGTAGTTGGTTAGCCCGTTATGCTGCCGGTTTAGAAATTAAAAAATAATAAGGGATGCTGCAATGACCGTTAACACACTTTCTTTAGTTCTGCATTTACTCTCCGCCGTTGTCTGGGTTGGCGGCATGTTTTTCGCCTATATGTTTTTACGCCCCGTCGCCTCAACCCAACTCGAACCCCCGGCACGCTTACAACTTTGGGTCGGCGTTTTTCAAAAGTTCTTTCCCTTTGTTTGGTTAGCAATTTTATTTTTACCACTCACCGGTTACATGATGCTTTTTGAACTTTGGGGCAGCATGAAAGCCACACCGTTATATATCCACATCATGAACGGCTTAGGCATTGTCATGATTTTAATTTACCTACATGTTTACTTTGCTCCGTTCAAACGCTTAAAAGAAGCCGTCATTAAACAAGACTGGCCAGAAGGCGGGAGAAACTTAAACATCATTCGTAAGATGGTGGGCATCAATACCATCATCGGATTGATAGTGATTATTGTTGCGAGTGCGGGACGGACGTTAATATAAGATGAAAATAAGTTACTCAATTTGGGAATAGACAGATTCTGTATAAACGTCTGTTAGGTCAAATAATAAACTATGAATGAATCACCAAATACAACCATAGAAACGCTTAAAATACTTACGGAATTTTTTTCGGACAATTCCATTACTATTGTATTACTAGTTTTAATAATTATTAATAGAGACGCTATTTCGAATTTTATTTCTAGGCTTACCTCGTTTTCCTTTAAAAAAGGAGATTCTAAACTTGGGATGGTGGCAGTAGCCCCCCCCTAATGGCAAAGAAACTATTAAAGATATTCCTAGCGCCGATGAAAAGCCTTCCTCCGAAGAAAAAGGTTCTCAAGTTGACGAGGTTGAGGGAAAAGAGGGGCAGTGGTTCTCCGATATGCATAGGGCTTTTTCTGAAAGACGATTTGATGACGCGGATGCAATATTTAATGAGTACACAGTTAACGAAAAAGATGAAATTAAACTAGTAGAAAACAAAGCTTTATATTTGTATTTTAGGTTTAATAAAGCTAAGGATAATAAGGCTATTGAAAAACTTGAAAATCTTGCATGCACGGCTAAGACTGAAGAATCGAAGTTTAGTACCCTTATATGGCTTTCTTTCTGCCTTAGAGATAGTATGCAATACGGAAAAGAAGTTGAGTTGTGGAGATCAGTATTAGATGAAATACAATCTGAAGAACTAAAAATAAGAACTACAGTCAATCTGGCATATGCTTTAAATAAAGATGACAAATCAATTGAAGCAAAAAAACTTCTAGTTAACCAATTATCATATGCTGTTGATGATGTGCAAAAATCAAGTCTGTACGATGCCCTCTCCTCAATTGAAAAAACTCTTGGAAATAAATCGCTATCAGTTTATTGCAAGGATAAGTCTCTGGAGTTTGATGCAAATAACAGAGACGAGCTATTTAACTCTGCTTATGCGTCAAGCGATGAAGATATTGATGAAATATCAATAAGTAATTACATAAAACTTATCCAAATTGATAGCGATAACTCTACAGCACTAAATAATTTGGGCGCAAGAGCACAAGAAGCGGGGTTAAAAATAAAAGCCGTTGAGAACTACAAAAAATCATCGAGTTATAACAATACTCTTGCTATGGCAAATCAAGGCTATTTGCTCTTAGGTGCAGGATTTACTGATGAAGCAGAAAAGATTGCAAAAAAAGCACTTGAGTCAGACGATCCACATAAAAATGTACACAGCCTGATTGCTGCAATTGATGAAAAAAAACAGGAACAAAATGCAAAGTGGGATAAGTTACGAGAAAAATCTCTCGAACGGCAAAAAATTATCAGAAAATACACCGAGCAATATTACATTGGAAACTCTGAATCACTAAAGGGAGATTGGCTGGTTAGTAATACTTATCCAACAACTATAACAATAGATAAGGATGCAATTAACGCAACCTGGTCTGAGCCAGTTCAGGGTTTAGGTCTAGTCGGCGGTTCCTACGAAGCCGAATTAAGGGGTAAAGTTTCTGGCTCAACTTTTGAAGGGATATATACGAGAAAGAAAAATGACAATAGCCCGAATACTCTTTTAGGATTATCGGGGAATATTTCTCAATCATGTATCGGCTATATATCCGAAGATAGTAATCAAATTAATCTAATTTCTACTAAACTCAAGGATGATTTTTCTCTATGCTTTATAAGAGTTAAGAACTAACAAACGCGTCAACTAGGACACAGGCTCGCTCCTATTACTCGGACGTTAGCATTAAGAGGAACTATGGGGAAACTCAAAGAACATATAAAAAACGCCGAATGGACAACTCTTTTAGACTCTGTAATGCCTGGTGGTATCAAATGGCATAAAGCAAGGAAAGAGGGAATAAACTGTCATGAAAAATGTATCTGGATTTCCCGCTGTAAAGGTAATGGTCCAGGTGGATATATATGTTCAGAAGGTTGGCGTGAAGCTGAAGACAGCCCGATAGTCATAAATATTCTGTTTCATGTACTAAATAATTGGAACCATTACAATCAAAATGATATGAAAGGAATAACTGAATATTCAGACTCAGTAAAAAACCTTAGACATTTCATATCAGAAATATATAAAGATGATAGCTTTGAAGTTAATGAAGGTGGAATATCTCAAAGAACACATAATTATAGAGAAAGGAATTCAAGAGCAGCTAAGCAATTAAAGAAAAAAGCATTAATATCAAAACAATTAAAATGTGCTGGCTGTAAAGTGGACTATTACTCACTTTATGGGGAACTAGGTGTTAGTCTCATGGAATGTCACCACCTTATTCCTTTGGCAAGCATAAAGCATACAGGTACAACAAAATCTAGTGAATTAGAATTATTGTGTGCAAACTGTCACCGCCTTGTACACTCAAGAAAAGAGCCGTTAATTTTAGATGAGTTACATTCAATATTAGGTATTAAAAACGGCTAACAATAAAATCAGACCAACGCCAAAAATCGGTACGGCTGAGCTTAATCGCTAATAAACTTAAAACAAATTATTTTTTTCTTTCCTCAACAATCAACTCATACGCCGCTTTAATTTCCTGTGTTTTTTCGCTTACCATTTTTACCATTTCTTCTGGCATGCCACGTGAAACAAGTTTGTCGGGATGATGTTGATTTATTTGCCGGCGAAAGGCTTTTTTAAGCTCTCTGCCTGTTGAGTAAAGCACGGTATTTACCCCTCTAAATCAAATACTTAGATCAAAGTTGTTGCGTGACGCGCAATACGCTATACTTATTCAATGATTATCTCATTCAAGCATAAAGGTTTACAGAAGTTTTATGAATCTGGCAGTACTGCGGGCATTCAAAATTCTCATAAAACCAAATTACGAATGATATTAGCGGCTCTTGATTCCACTCAAGAAATTGATGATATGAACATTCCTGGTTATAAACTTCACGCTCTAAAGGGCAAGTTAAAAGGTTTATGGTCAGTGACAGTAAATGGTAACTGGAGAGTTACTTTTAAATTTGAAAATGGAAATATTTATATTGTTAATTACGAGGACTACCACTAATGAACATGCATAACCCACCTCATCCCGGCGAGTTTATTAAAGAAGTGTATTTAATTCCATTTAATGTCAGCTCCCGTACAGTAGCCGAAAAATTATTGGTTTCTCCTTCAACCTTTAATCGATTAGTCAATGCTGAAAGCAATGTCTCACCTGAAATGGCATTAAGGCTTTCTAAAACACTTGGTCGTACACCGGAAAGCTGGCTGTCTATGCAAGACGCTTACAATCTTTGGCATGCCAGAAATAATGTTGATCTTCGTAAGGTAAAAAAGTTAAATATTGAAGCTACCTAATAAGATACTTCAGTTAACCACCAAAAACAGCACCTTGCTTTTGGAACAATTGAATTTATTCATTCATTCACCTGCTTTAAAAAAACATGACTAAAATAATTGAATTAGAAACAGAAAGGCTGACACTAAGGCAATGGAAGGAGAGTGATTATCCTGCATTTTCTGAACTGAATGCTGATTCAGAAGTTATGGCCTATTTTCCAAAAACAATGAGTCGCGCCGAAAGCGATGAAATGGCGGATAAAATAAAGTCACTTATTTCAGAACGTGGCTGGGGGCTCTGGGCGGTAGAAGAAAAGAAAAGCACCCGGTTTATTGGTTTCGTTGGGCTACATAAGCCGATCCTTGAATTACCTTTTTCTCCCTGTGTTGAAATAGGCTGGCGCTTAGCGAAGGAATATTGGGGTAAGGGCTATGCAACCGAGGCATCGAAAGAGGTATTAACATTTGCATTTGGCTCTCTAAATCTGGCCAGGGTATATTCATTTACCTCGGTGGGTAACTTAAGGTCCAGGGCGGTGATGGAACGTTTAAATATGATCAATACCAATAAAAATTTTGAACATCCAGAAGTGCCGGTTGCTAACCCTTTGAGAGAACACGTTCTATATGAATTAACAAAAGAGCGGTGGCATGCAACGCTCATATAACAAAGTAAACTAATTCAATTTATTTTTTTCTTTCTTCAACAATCAATTCATACGCCGCTTTAATTTCTTGTGTTTTCTCGTTCGCCATTTTGACCATTTCTTCTGGCATACCTCGTGAAACAAGTTTATCGGGGTGGTGTTGATTCATTTGACGGCGATAGGCTTTTTTAAGTTCTGTCACTTGCGGCGGAGTTTGAGCCAAGCTTGCAAACGAATTAATAAAATAATGAAAAGCACAGAATCTTTTTAGCTGCATACAGAAAGGCTATACAAGATATGGTTGGTAAAATAAGTCACATAACAACTCGTACAAAATAATCGCCAAAAAACAGCGTAATTTTAACTTTCGTTATTTAGATTTAATACAACAAGGAAAATTTATAAACTGTAGAAATGACAAAGGCTCCATATAGGAGCCTTAGAACTCAGCACCAACATAACTTGTCATCGTTATTTGCTGGGCTGGCTACACTGGGCGGACCTTTGTGTAGTCTCGAATGCCTGATGCAAAGCAGAGCAGGAACAAATTAAGTATATACCTAATATTCCTTTTTTCAAGAAAAACAGGCAAATTCGTCTTTATAAGTGTTTGCCTAATTGACCTAAATTAAGCCCATGCAGCATACATTTGTAAATTTCGGTCATTTGTTCTCGGCCTAATTTCTGTCTAAAATACAAGCGCTTACCTGTATTTACGTCTCTCTTTCCAAGCTTAATTAAGTCAAGCCTGTGGAATCCAACTGTGTAAATCATATCAGCTTTCACCCACGTATCTTTTTCCTGAAACCTTCCTAGCTGGGGCATAGAGGTTTTCGGTAGCTTATAGTGATAAGGCATTATTGGACTTGGGCAACTCGTACTTAATGCCAAAATAGTTACTAAATTGGCGCGCCCTTTAATAGCTGGCGTAAGAACAAGAACAGGTCTTTCCCTCTTAAGCATCTCTGGCGCTCTAAAACCGTCTGAAAAATCACATAATAATATTTGCCCAGCGGAAGGGTGAAATGTAATTGCCACTCAACTAATTCCTTTTAGTCGTCCTAAATAATAAAATTGTAGCATGATAAGAAGCCAACAAGGCTTTTAAACTGTTGCGAAAAAAAGCTGACTCCAGCCTCCGCTCTCTTCTCTCGCTCTATCATTTACCGATTAAAAAAATTATTTTTTTCTTTCCTCAACAATCAATTCATACGCTGCTTTAATTTCTTGTGTTTTCTCGTTTGCCATTTTGACCATTTCTTCTGGCATGCCGCGCGAAACGAGTTTATCGGGGTGATGTTGATTCATTTGACGGCGATAGGCTTTTTTAAGTTCTCTGTCACTTGCGGCTGGGTTTGAATCAAGCACGTCATACGCTTCTTTGAGTGCATCTTCACGGGATTCCTGAGTATAAAAACGTTGCCCACTGGCACCGCCGCCCTGATGGAAATGTTGTTGCCCTTGTACCATGGCAAGCATTCTTTGGTAGTCATTTTGACTAAAGCCTAAACGTGTAAAGACATGCAATAAAATGGCTTCTTCATTTTTATGTAAGTCACCATCGGATAATGCACCCAGGATTAAAACCTCGAGCAACATTTGCGTTAGCATGCGGTTTTTATGTGAGACCTGACGATACTCGTCTAACAAAGCATCAATATTAAAATCAGCCGCTTTGCCCTGGGCAAAGAAATCCATCGCCTGTTGTTTTTGCGATTGATTCAACCTCATTTGTTCCATGATGGAACGCGTTGTTTGAATTTCATCTTCACTAACGCGGCCATCTGCTTTGGCTAAATGCCCTAATAATGAAAAAATGGTTTTAAAGAAGACCTGTTGAATTTGTTGACGACCACGCTGGCTGTGGAAGCCACCGACAAAATCACCTTGCGATAATCCCCTGTCAAACATACTACCGAAAAAGTAGCCGACAATGGCGCCAAGAATACTGCCACCCGATATTAAGTAGCCAAAAAAAGCGCCCGCCAACCTACCCAAAATATTCATTTATTTACTGCCTTAAACTTAATATCGAATTGAAAGATTTAATTATAAAGTATCACTATTATTCAACAACAACTAATGCACCGACGTACATTTTCATTTGGCAAGTAAAAGCGTACTCACCTGCATTTTCCACCTGTAATGATAATGATGCTTTTTTATCAACGGGCAGATCCAGACTCAGGTCTAACTCATCAAAAATGACTTTTTCAGCGCAAGGAGAAGGATCTTTTCTTAAAAAGGTTAACTTTACCCGTTCACCAGATTTTATTTCTATGCGAGAAGGAGTATACACGCCATTCTCAACAATAATATCTATCTCATTCGATGAGGCTTTTAAGGTCTGCGGTTTTTTAATCCAGAACCACCAGACGATTAAAACAATTAACACTAAGCCAATTATATTTACGATCATCATACTGAGTCACCCTTTGCTTTAAAAAAACGTAACCGATTCGCATTACTCACCACGGTGACCGATGACATTGCCATTGCCGCACCCGCAATCATCGGGTTGAGTAAGATACCCATCATCGGATAAAGAATACCTGCGGCAATCGGAATACCCAGCGTATTATAAATAAAAGCGCCGAATAGGTTTTGTTTAATATTTCGTAATGTCGCACGAGACACCGCAACCGCATCGGCAACACCGTGTAGGCTACTTCGCATTAAGGTAATGTCAGCACTTTCTATTGCGACATCGGTTCCGCTGCCGATGGCAAAACCCACATTCGCTTGTGCCAGTGCCGGCGCATCATTGATGCCGTCGCCGACCATGGCCACTTGTTCGCCTGCATTTTGTAAACTGACCACTTTCTCCGATTTATCCTGTGGTAAAACCTCGGCGATAACCTCATCAACCCCCACTTGTTTGGCAACCGCTTCTGCGGTTTGTTGGTTATCGCCGGTTAACATCACCACTTTCATATTCAAATCATGTAAGCGTTTAATGGCCTCTATTGAATCCTTTTTAACCGGATCAGCCACCGCGATAATGCCTTGCAGAATGCCGTTGGCTGCCAGAAACATGCTGGTTCGACCTTGAGATGAAAGGCTGCTGGCTTTTTCTTCCAAAGCCGAAATATCTACATCATTATTTTTCATTAACCGAGCATTACCAAATAAAACCGTCTGTCCATTAAGCGTGCCCTGCACACCGTGCCCGGTGATTGCGGAAAAACTTTCTGTTTTAATAAGTTTGATGTCTTTTTCAGTAGCAAAGGCAACAATGGCGCTGGCTAATGGATGCTCTGAACCCGCTTCGATACTCGCACCCAATTGCAACAGGCTGTCTTCATCGCTCACTTCTGCGGCGATAATTTCGGTGACAGCTGGTTTACCTTCGGTGACAGTGCCGGTTTTATCTAAAACAATAGTGGTTAATTTTCCTGCTTGTTGTAAAGCATCACCATTACGAATCAATATGCCGCTCTCTGCCGCTTTACCCACACCAACCATAATTGAAATGGGCGTGGCCAACCCTAAAGCACATGGACAGGCAATAATTAACACCGTCATTGCGGTGACCAAAGCATAGCTAATGGCTGATTCACCGCCAAAATTAAACCAAACTAAAAAGGTAATAACGGTAAAAATTAAAACAACAGGCACAAATACCGATGACACCTTATCCACTAGGCGGCCTATGGCCGGTTTAGTGGATTGCGCCTGTCTCACCATATTAATAATTTGCGCCAGTACCGTGTCTGCACCAATACGTTTGGATTGAAATAAAAAGGTTCCGCTGACATTGATCGTGCCGGTAGAGACTTCATCACCGACCTTTTTTTCAACCGGTATCGGTTCACCGGTTAACATGGATTCATCAACATTAGAGTGACCGTCGATAATGACACCATCAACTGCAATACGCTCACCCGGCCTGATGCGTAAAGTTTCATCTAAGCCTACTTCACCTATTGCGACATCCACTTCTTTGCCATCACGTAACACTCTTGCTGTTTTTGGCTGTAAACCAATCAAGCGTTTTATCGCTTCGCTGGTTTTGCCGCGCGCTTTCATTTCCAGTGCAGAACCCAGGTTAATCAAACCCACAATAATAACGGCGGCTTCAAAATACGCATGGCGTGCCAGACTCGGCACACTGTCGGGGAAGAGCACGATAATGAAAGAATAGACACAGGCCGAGCCAGTCCCTAAGGCAATCAAGGTGTCCATATTGGCGTTATGCACGCGAAAGGATTTCCAGGCGCCGGTAAAAAAATGTCTGCCCGAATAATACATCACGCCCAATGTGATAAAGCCCAATATTAACCAGGTCAGCTGTCCATTGGGCGCATCAATATGTGGGAAAAAGTCGATCATGCCGCCAACAAACAAGGGGATTCCGACTAAGGCGGCAACCGAGGCTTTTCTTAAAAGGGCACGATAATAAGCAAATTCAACGGCTTCTTTTTCTGCCTCTTCTTCATCGCCACCTTTTAATTCTGCCGCATCGTAACTCGCCTGTTTAACCGCGTTAATGACCTCATTAATATCCATGTCACCTTTAACGATGGCGGTATGTTCTGCAAAATTAATACTGGCTTCTTCTACACCCTCAACCGAATTTAATGCCGTTTCTACTGATGCAACACAGCCGGCACAACTCATGCCGCTAATTGATAAACGTTTTACTGTCATAATTGTTCCCGATTAATTTTTCTGTGCTGTAAATATAACGCGCCATGACTAAACCGGTGTTATATAATTACAAAAATAATTTATATTATTTATTTTAATTACGCCTTATCCAGCGTTTTTCTAAACTTTACGTCTTTGAGTTTTTTAAATTGACTGGGTGTCATACCGGTGTTTTTCTTAAATTGCCCGCTCAAATGAGCAAGGCTGCTATAACCTAATTGATAAGCGGTGTCTGTCATGCTTTGCTCATCATAAATAAGCAGCTCTTTTACTCTTTCGATTTTCTGATTGATAACATACTGCTCAAGAGTGATGCCTTCTGTGCTGGAGAATAAATGACTGACATGATTATAGTCATGATTAACCTGCTCTGTGATGTAATCCGAAAGCTTTATTTTTTGCAGTAAATTTTCTCCATGCACCAGTTCAATAATGGATGTTTTAACTTTGTCAATTAAACGACTTTTCTTGTCGTCCAGTAATTCAAAGCCGAGACCCTCAAGCCTTAATCTCAATTCGTCCAGAGTTTTTCCGGTTACATCCTGTTCGCCGAAATCCACCTGGCCTAACGCCACTGAACTCCATTTCAGGTTCATTTCATCCAATAATGATGTCACGGCTAAATTACATCTCTCACACACCATGTTTTTTATATATATTTTCAAACTGATCGCCAGATTTATTTATAAGTCACTAAATTAAAAAACTCACTATGTATATTTACTCAGACAACGCTAAAAACAAAGCAGGCATTAAACTGAGACAATGATAAACTTAATATTACTGCAAAAGATAAAGAAAATACGATTATAGATATTATGGAAGTGACTTTCATCAGCGCCTTTTTTGTCGGCCTTTTTAGTACGGTTCACTGCCTCGGTATGTGTGGCGGTATTATTGGTGCGCTGACCTTTAGTCTGCCTGAGCGTATTCGAAATAATCGCTGGCGTTTAATCCCCTATGTGTCTGCTTACAACCTTGGCCGTATCAGCAGCTACTGTTTCGCAGGTGCCCTGGTGGGCGCATTAGGTGAGGGTATCATGAAATTTTTACCCACATACGGGCATTTGGTTTTACAGCTACTTGCCAGTATTTTAATGACGGGTATCGGCCTGTATCTCGCTGGCTGGTTTCCGGCTTTCGCCCGCATAGAACGCATCGGCAAACCCGTCTGGAAAAAACTCGAGCCCATTAGCCAAAAGCTGATTCCCGTTAAAAGCCCGTGGCATGCCTATTTATTTGGCGCGGTCTGGGGCTGGCTGCCCTGCGGGCTTGTGTATACCGCACTTATTTGGTCGGTTACCGCAAGCAGCGCAAAAGATGGTGCGCTATTAATGCTCGCTTTTGGCGCAGGAACTTTGCCAGCCGTGATGGTAGCAGGTATATTAACCGGATGGCTGACAAGGCTTATTCGAAGCCCTTATGTACGGACAAGTGCGGGCGTAATTATCATTCTGATGGCCCTGGGCACAGGGTATTTAGCGGTATTACATCCAAACCATAATGCAGCAAACCCTGAGCTACATCACGAACACAATATTGAAAAATGAGATAGAGTTAGTCCTATGAAAACGCAAATAGAACACCGCATGCTCGGCCAGTCTGTTGAATTTGAAAACATTCAGCGCACAGCAAAAATTATGTCCGCCACCGATGTCACGGTTTTAATTCAGGGTGAAAGCGGCACTGGCAAAGAACTCATGGCAAAATTTATTCACGCTCAAAGCAAGCGTAATACCGCCCCGCTGGTGACAATTAACTGCGCCGCTTTGCCCGAAGCCTTAGCCGAGTCTGAACTTTTTGGTCACTCTAAAGGGGCCTTTACTGGCGCAATCAGTGATCAACAGGGGCGCATTCAATCTGCGCACAATGCGACCCTTTTTCTCGATGAAGTCGGTGAACTGCCCTTCAATGTTCAGGCAAAATTACTGCGCTTTTTAGAATGCGGTGAATGCCAGACCATAGGCCAGACGAAGACAGAAAAAGTTAATGTTCGTGTTATTGCTGCAACAAATCGTGATTTATATGCAGAAGTAAAAAAAGGAAACTTTCGCGAAGATTTATTTTATCGCTTAAATGTCGTGCCACTCACTTTACCAAGCTTACGCGAAAGACAATCGGATATTACGCTTTTAATTAATCATTTATCTGCGCAACTTGCGGCAAAACACTGTTTGGACGTTCCGCGTTATAGCGTAAAAGCATTGGAACATTGCCAGCGATATACATGGCCGGGCAACATACGTGAACTGAAAAACTTTTGTGAACGCATGGTAGTTTTACTTAGCGGAAAAACCATTGCGGTAGAAAACTTACCCCATGAAATAAAAGTTGAAACAGAAACCAAAACGACTAACTCTTTTGCGCTACCCGATGGTGGTGTCATTCTTGAACAGGTTGAAGCACAACTTATTCATCAGGCAATGGATAAAAGCCACGGCAATCAAAGTAAAGCCGCTCGTTTACTCGGCTTAACCCGAAGTGCTTTAGTGTATCGAATAAAAAAATACACACTTAAAAAAAATATTTCCCTTCCCCTTCAAGGGTAGGGCTACGACTGCAAGGACGCAGGAGATAGAGCAACGCAGGAGCAGTTGCCGAGAGTGGGGTGGTTTTAATTCTCCCTCGATAATTACTCTTGCATTATTTTACCTTCACCCATCCATGGGCTCGTCCCTCTATCCCTGATAAAACAACTAGCCATTCGACCAGAAGTATCCCCACGAAATTTATAATAAAACCGATCAAAATCAATAACTTAATAAAAAACGTCTTTATACTGCAGTAAAAGCACGTCATTGCGAGAAAATAAAATGACCGGGTACGAAAAATTTTGTGGGGATCCGTCAGCCATTCGACTAAGCTATCCTGCTAAGTCGCTGGCTATCCCGAAATGGGAGGGGGGAATTAAATAAAAAACAGTTCCCTCCCCTTCAAGGGGAGGGTTAGGGTGGGGTGGTTTTAATTCTCTCCCTCGATAATTGCTCCTGCATTATTCTACCTTCGCCCGTCCATGGGCTCGTCCCCCTATCCCTGATAAAACAACTAGCCATTCGACTAAGCTATCCAGCTAAGTCGCTGGTTATCCCGAAATGGGAGGGGGAGTAGAATAAAATATTTAAATGAACGCCATTATGCTGGATGTAGGCTTTTTAATTTAATAACTAAATCAATTTTACTGACTTCAAAATTACAAATTTTTTATTCGACGCGATCGTTTCACAATTAGAAAAGAGTTTTTTTAATTTAATATGGTAAGCCAGATGCCGGTTGCCTATCACCCATAGCTCTCCTCCTGGTTTTAGAGCAGAAAAAGACTGTGAAAACATTCGCCATGCCACTTCATCACCTACCGCATTATTTTGATGAAAAGGCGGGTTGTTTAGAATTAAATCAGCACTGCCTTTTTCAACATTTTGTAAACAATCATTCGCTGAAAATTCTGCATTGTTACTAATGTCTTTCGCGTTGGAAAAATTTTTCCGGGCAGATTCCACCGCCATAAAAGACTCATCAATAAACAAAACCGTTGCTGATGGATTTTTTCTGGCTGCAAGCAAACCGACCACACCATTGCCACAGGCAAGATCGATAATTGTTTTATATTTTTCAGACTGAGGAAGATGTTGTAAAAAAAACCGGGTACCAATATCCAGCTTTTCCCGTGAAAAAACATTAGCATGATTTATAATATTGAATTCCGTCCCTTCCAGTATGAATGATTTTGGAAAGGGACTTTTTTGTACTTTAATATTTTTCTCATTCTGAGAAAAAATCAAACGTGCTTTTTTCTTTGCTAATGATGTTTTGGTTTTACCAATATATTTTTCAAATAATTTTAATGTTGAGGTATGAATAGATTTCGCCATACCAGCAGCAATAATTTTTGTCGCCGAAGAAATGTACGGCTTAATACGGGCAAGTTGGTCTTCAAGAAAAGCCAGGCTTTTAGGGATTTTGATCAAAACATAATCATAATCACCTTTTACAGATTCAATACTGTTTCTTATTGTAATTTGATCAGCATTTATTCCATTGCCAGAAAAATTTTGGCTAACCGCTCTCGTGGTCAAAAAAGAATCGGTCCATAGCGTGATATGATGTTTTGCAAGTGCTGTACTTAACGCACCGAAGCCTTCATTAACAATTAAAAGATTTAAAGCCCCATTCTCATGCTCGGTAGTATGAAAATGGTTTAATAAATATTCATCCGCGGCATCCCATGCACGCAGTAACTCATTCTTTCGAAAAGGATATCGAGCGAGTTTAAATTCGCCTTGTGGGACTTTAAGTATTTCCATTCGCTCATTGTATTAGAAATACCTGACTTAAGTAAAAATAATAATTAGTATGACTCACCCCAGGAAATATTTTGTTCCAACTGCTCAATCTTAAATTTTTGATCTGAAATAACATGTTTAACCACATCACCAACCGAAATCATTCCGCTTAACCTCCCATTATCGACTACAGGTAAATGTCGGATCTTGTGTTCTGTCATTAAATACATGCATTCTTCTATTTGTTGATTCGGCTTGGCGTGAAAAACCTTTTCCGTCATAATATCTTTGACCTGTGTTTCTTTAGATGTGCGACCTTCCAGAATTATTTTTCTTGTGTAATCTCGTTCTGAAATAATACCCACTAATTTGTCATTTGAAATAACGGGCAACGCACCGACCGATTTCTCATTCATCATTTTAATTGCATCAAATACGGTGTCTTCTGGCTTTACCGTCCAGACTTCAGCCTCCTTATTTCCAAGTAACTTTTCTATCGTGTCCATTGTGAGCTCCTCGTTATGTGCAAAGATAACCACCCCTTATCACTTACCTTATCGACAAATTATGCGTAGACTTTAATTCTCAGCCAGAGTAAATAAACACCCCATTATTTATCGTATCTATTTGATAAATATCACTATTCCACTCTTATTAAGTAGGTAATTTTTACGACATCACTATGGCACATCGTCTAAAACGCCCTATACATTAATACAGTTCAGTTAAGAGGTTAGGTGATTCCCTCCCCTTCAAGGGGAGGGGGAACAAAAACTAAAAAAGCGCAGTATTATCCTATACACCATCATTTACGCTAGTTTGCTTGTAACAAGACGATAAAGACTTATAAAATTATGGCATAATTTATTATTAAGTAACGAGGCCAAACATGTACAAAGGAAGTTGCCTATGCGGCACCGTAAAATTCAGTATAAAAAAAAGTATTAAAGATATTATTTACTGTCACTGCTCACTTTGTCGAAAAGCACAAGGAAGCGCCTTTGCCACCAATGCCAACGTAGCAAAAGACGATTTTAATTTTATTTCCGGTGAAGATAATTTAAGCCATTATCCCGCGTCAAAAACACAAACAAAATCATTTTGTAAAACATGCGGTTCCCCCATTATGAGCAGGGACACTGCGGCACCAGATAATATCCGTATTCGCTTAGGCACCATTGAATCGGATATTAGTGAAGCACCTGAAGCACATGTCTTTGTGGCTTCTAAAGCTAACTGGGAAAGGATTAGCGACAACTTACCGCAATACGACGAATATCAGGACTAAGATAATGGCAACACTTACAGTGTATATAAATGGGGAAGAAGTTCTTCAATATGATAAAAATACGCGCCACCCCGGAAAACAACGACAATTTATGGATAAAATGGATCTTGATATGGATAGTGGTATTGAGATTAGTGGTGAAGTAATTTCTTCTCCCGATAAATCACAACGTGCAAATTATGTTGCGATGAATTTGCTTTATGGCATCGAAACAGAGGATCAAGGCATGATCTCAGCCACCTGTGCATATCTTGTAAACCGGCATTCCGAACTCAGTCAAATCCGCTCAATCGAAGAGGGAGATAAAATAACAATGGACTTAATATATAACAACATTAATTAAGACTGCCTGAACAGTTAACGCAATTTATATTTCATCACAAAGTTTACCGGCATTGAACAATTGAATTTTTCCGGACACTGAGGAAAGGGAAAAGCATTTGTTACAGAGCGCATTGCTGCCTGACGTAAAACTCTGGAACCACCGCTCGCACTTAACTCTGTGATACTTCCGTCGTCTAACAATTGAAAAGAAACTCTAATATTTCCTTCAATATTACGTCTCCTGGCTAAACCAGGATAACGTTTATAACCTTCTATATGCATCAATAATACCGGGAGATAATTTTCCCGTATAGAAACAGACGTTTTGATATTTTCCGGTTTAATTTCAGTAGCTTTTATTTCTGCCGTTGCCTGATTCTGCTCAGGTTGAACGTTTTTCTTTTTTATCTCTGTTTTTTTCTCTGCAATTTTTTTAACATTTACAGCTTCAGCATCAATAACAATGTCTTTTGTTTTATTTTCAACAGGCAATAAAGTTATAGCAATTTTTTTATCATAAAGCGGAGACTGTGACTGACTGAAGGCCAGAAAAGAGTTTGATACATATATAAAAACTGCCGAATGAATCAATAAAGACATAAGCAGTGATATAACATTATTGTTTTTATTGCTAAACATCACAATAAATTAAAAACCATATAAAAAATATCTGTCTCAATTGAACAGGCCGCTAAGATGACAGCGGCCTGATTAACAAGAGAGTTTTTATAAAGAGCTAAAATTTCACGGAAACTCTTGTCCAGACAGAACGGCCCGCTTCATTAACCCGGACAACAGAAGTATCAAAAGCACTCGGTTTATTTAAATGTTCTGCATATGTTTTATCCAATACATTATCAATACCCGCTTTCAAATTACCTTTTTTACCTAATTTTATAGAACCATATAGATTCAATACTCCGAAGCTTTTTGATGGCCCGGCATCTAATCCGCTGTCTGTAGTAATGTCACCCTCAACCCGGGTTTGCTCATCCACTAAACGCACATCCACCCCAACCAGCCAGTCGTTATTAAAATATTCTAAAGATGCTGTACCTTCTAAAGGTGGCGTTTGCGCAATCACTCTGTCGTCTGTTGTATTTTGTGAATGAACATAAGCGGCGCTAAAATTACTACGCCAGTTATCTGACCATTTATAACTTGCTTCATAATCGATACCATAAAGTACAGCCGCGACATTTCGATAAATTGTTGCATTATCGGTTTGATTAATGCCTGCCTGACCATGAGCACGGTCGCGTAAAATATAATCACTAACGTTATCATAATAAACTGAAACAGAAGACGTAGTGTTTTTTCCTTTAAAATTTAATCCAACATCAAGCTGAGCGTGCACCTCCGGTTTTAAATCCGGATTACCTACCCATCTATTTGAAGCTGTTGTGCTGCCAGCAGCAAGATAACGCTCAGTTTCATCTGCAGTACGAACAGTGCGACTCACTCCCCAGAAAAGCATATTATTTTTATTTAAGTCATGTTCCATGCGATATAAGGCACTGACATTATTTTCAGTTTTCTTACTCGCGCTAACCCCGTAGTACATGTTATATAAATTATTTGCTATAGCGCCTGAATCAGCCGCTAGTGCAGCTTTTGTTGCATTAGTATTAACTTTATCTAAGCGCATACCTGCCGTATAACTATTCCCTTTACCAAAATTACCCAGGTACTCAGCAAATAAACCCGTTTGATCTGTTTCTACACCCGGCCACATAAATGCATTTGAATTGGTGGGTATTGTTCCTGCTGCTCCTCCATAACGTGTTGCATCACGATCACCCTTTTTATAGTCAACACCAAGCGTTAAATCACCTTTAGCTAAAACCATATCAGCGTTAAGTCGTATACCATCAGTTATTGATTTTGACGGTACACGCATCCACATTGTACTTGTACGATATGAATAATTATCCATATCATGCGTGACATCTGAACGATAGATTTCAGCTTTTACTGTTTCGAACATAGCCAGTTTTTCTGACTCGATGGATAGTTTATATGTATCATTATCAGCCTGTGGCGAATCCATATTGGCACCCGCGTATAAAATATCTGTACCGCGTACCGCATCAATATCAAACCGATATTTCAGGCCACCGTCTGACTTTCCACCTAAACTTGTTATAAGTGACTGCTCCGAATAACCGGAACGAACATCTTTACCATCTCCGTCTTTATATGTTCCAACCTTTTTAGTTGTCGCTGAAGCACGGGCATATCCCTCTTTACTTCCGGCCGCAACATCCGCAAAAATATCCCAGGCATTACCATTAGAACGATATCCGGCCCCCACTTTAGTATTTACAGTTTCTCCATCTTCAAATTTTGGAATACTGCGTTCAAATAAAACCGTGCCGCCGGATCCGCCGGCACCATATATTAACGTTTGCACACCTTTTAAGACTGTCACTTGATCGTAAATTTCTGCTGATGCATAAGCACTCGGTGGATCCATTCGGTTGGGACAACCACCATGGACATATGCGCCATCGAGTAAAATATTTAGCTGATTATGTTTTTGCCCACGAATAACAGGATCAATACCATGATTACCCATTTTCACTCCCGAGACACCCGGAGTCTGTAATAAAAATTCCCCACCATCAGCAGAAAAACTATTGCCTGAGTTTAAGATTGATGTTGTTGCATCAATTATTTTGTCTGCTTTAACCTGTATTACCGGTATTTCATTGTCAGCAGCCACTGTAGAAAAAGCTGTTATGCTTCCAATTAAACTTATACCCGCTAAAAGTGTTTTTTTATACTTCATTATATTCCCCGAATAATGTGCTTAAATTTTTCTCCTTTCTATAGCAAATCACTTGCCAATATTAGCTAATCTTTATAATCAATAAGTTACTTAATTATCAGGCTACACTTTATAAAAAAACTGTCTGATAACAGGCATCTGTGTTTAATATCAAACACATTTTTTTCAACATAGTCTATACTTAAGCCAGTGGGTTACTAATTTTTATCGGATGAATATGTTTCAACTAGCATGGAAACAACTGAAACTTGACCGCTGGCGGACACTACTTACTGCTATAGCTCTGGGTGGTGTCATTGCTGTCATTTTAATACTTGAGGGATTTGAACAAGGCCAATATTACCAGCTCGAACAACTCGTTCTTAATAGAAAAGCTGACCTTATTGCAACACAATCCGGTGTTAATAACTTTATTGCGGTACGTTCATCAATCCCGCAATTTTCCAGAGCAGAAGTTGAATCAGTAGAAGGAATTATTAATGCTCACCCCATCACTTCTCTGCCCATTATTTACAACAAAAACAATATTCGCACACCTGTTTATGTTTTGGTCTATGATACATGGGGAGGCCCATCCTCGATAATCCGGGGTAAACATATAAAAAAAGGCAATGACATTGTTATCGACATATCGCTGGCAAAGAAATATAACTTAAAAGTCGGCGATAAATTTTTTGTCACAGACTTTGAGTTTAAAATATCAGGCTTTACCAAAGAAGCTGCTTTTATGATGCCACTTGCCTTCATAAGCTATGACGGAATGCTGGATTTATTCCTTGAATCTGAGATCGCACCTGATCTCAGTACCTTCCCACTATTAAGCTATATGTTGCTGGAAATAGATCCCGCTTTTGATCGTAAAAAAATTCAGCAGCAGATTGAAGCTCGCTCTCCTTTTGTTGATGTTTTTACACCTTCACAAATTGCTGAACGGGACAAAAATATGGGTAAAACATTTTATGCCCCCATTATTGGTTTGTTAGTTTCTGTTGCCTATATCATTGGTATGCTGGTAGTTGGCTTAATTATGTATTCAGATATTCGTAGCAGGATAAAAAGTTTTGCGATTTTAAAAGCACTGGGATTCCCTTTTACAAAGTTATTTCAGGCCGTCGTGTTTCAATCGCTATTCTTACTTTTGCTTGCTATACCAATAGGTGCAATATTCGCTCAGTCTTTCGCTATATTTATTCATAACATTTTTCCAATTTATTTATTTCAAATATTTTCTCCAAATGTCTTTTTTCAGTCAGTTTTTGCCAGTTTAATATTCGCTTTTATTGGCGCAATGATTCCTCTCAGAAGTATTCAACGGACTGATCCTTTACTGGCTTTTCAGGGAGAATAGGAATGTTTAAATGGGCATGGAAATCACTATTTAACCAACCTGGTCATTTACTGGGAAGCGCTCTTGGTATTGCCAGTGCATTTATATTAGTGATATTTTTTGATTCTGTTTGGCGCGGTGAATCTGTACAAGTCGTCGCCTACCCTGACAATATGAAACCGGATATATGGGTAATGCAAAGTGGTGTCGGCAATATGCATATGGCAATGTCGTTCATCTGGGACTGGAAAGCAAAAAAAATAGAAAAAATCGAAGGTGTAAAAAAAGTTACGCCGATTTTATACACAAGCAGTATTATTACTGTGAACAATAAGGAAATGTTTGCATTTATTGTTGGTTTATTACCAGGTACTCAGCGTGCTGGCCCCTGGGAAATGAGCGCAGGAAGACAAATTGAAAATCCAGGAGAAGTACTCATACCCGATGTTTTATCAAAAATTGGAAATATAAATATAGGTGATTCACTACAAATCATAGATCAAACTTTTACGGTTACCGGATTAACTAAAGGCACATTCTCATCTGCTAATACTGTTCTTTTTGTCCCTTTCTCAAATTTAGATAAGATATTATCTTCCTCCGGAACTTACAGTTATTTACTGGTAGACACCGAAGAAAGCATTGACGCTAAAAAATTAGCCAAAAAAATTAAAAATGATGTAGCTAAAGTTAACGCTCTAACACACAAAGAATTTATAGCAAATGATTTATCGATGGCAAAGCAAATGGGTGTTGAGATTATTGTTATGATGACCATCATATGTTCTGTGCTTGCCGCATTGATCGTCGCTTTTACTTCGTACTCCCTTATAATGCGAAAGCGAAAAGAACTCGCTATTATAAAAGCATTAGGTGTTAACAATAGAACAGTTTTATATAGTGTCACTGCTCAGTCAATTATTGTCACTTTATCAGGTTTTATTTTAGCAACCGCTTTTGCTATTTTTGTCATCCCAACATTGCCACAATTTATTCCGCAACTCACTCTATTAGTTTCTATAGACGCTATTATACAGCTGGGTTTAATAGCATTAATCGTTTCCATCGCAGGGGCATTAATTCCGGCCTATATGGTATTGCGGGTTGATCCTGCAACTGCTTTTCATGTTTAAAGGAAATATTATGGATAACTCTATTTTAAAGGCATCACATTTATCAAAATATTATGGTAGTGGCCACACTGAAGTACGTGCAGTTGATGACATTTCTATCAACATTAAAACGGGTGAGCTTGTTCTCATTATGGGGCCATCCGGATCAGGCAAAACAACGTTGTTATCAATGTTAGGCGCTTTACTTCAGCCAAGCAAAGGTACTGTTTATATTAATAACGTAAATATCAGCGAATTAAAAGACACAAAACTGCCGGAAATACGCGCATTAAATATTGGCTTTATTTTTCAATCCTTTAATTTGCTTGAGGCACTTACTGTTGAAGAAAATATCTTATTTCCTTCACAATTAAGAAAAGAAGGCATTAATAAGGCAAAAGATCGTGCAGATAAATTAATTACTCAACTCAATTTACAACATCGTCGTAATGTATTACCTCACACTCTTTCCGGCGGCGAAAAGCAGCGTGTAGCAATCGCCCGGGCTCTTATCAATGAACCTAAATTAATACTCGCTGATGAACCAACAGGAAACCTTGATTCTGAGACAGGGCAGGAAGTGATGATGATTTTACATGATCTGGCAAGAGATCATGGTTATTCAGTTTTATTAGTTACTCATGACCCAAGGGTTGAAGAGATAGCAGACAGAATACTATGGCTGGAAGATGGTAAGTTGCATGACCGTAAATTAGAACAGCATGCCTGGGCAATAGACCCTGTTTGCGGCATGAAAGTTGACCAATGGAAGGCAACCATATTCAGCAATTACGCTGAAAAGCGTTATACATTCTGTTCCAGCCGTTGTCAGGAGCGTTTTCATGAAAATCCAGACGCATATATAAAATAAAGGCTGCCGTGTTAACTCCAGCCTTTATTAATACAGCTGATATTTAAAATGATGCAAACAACTGCAATGTTAATCTGTCATCATCATTCGCGCTGATATCACTGTCTTTACTCCAAAGTTCTAACATGCTGCGAACATTTTCGTTTATATAGTAGTTAATACTCAGTGTTAACTCATTAACTTCTTCTGTACCATTGGTTTTTTCGTACGAATCGTAACGAAACAATGGTGCCCAGGTCGCTCGAGCTCCATCTTTAACGGTGTACAAGGCCTGTACATAATATGCATTGTTCTTCAGTGTTGTCGTGGCTGTGCTGTTATCATCCTTGGCCGCTAGTGCAACAGCATTAATCGTAAAGTCAGCAATTTCTGACTGCACATCAATTGCGCTACGACTGTATTTACGGTCAACGAGGCAATTACCGGCATTAGCAGAGCAGGTGCCACTAACTGATAATGCACCAATAGATAATGAAGGAATTACATCATACGCAACGCGTGCCGTTACAGTATTCCCATCAACACCTTCAGAGTCACTCGCGTCACCACTGATTGCCATTCCATAAAAAAACTTAGAGGCAAGTCGTCCATAGACTGCGACATTCTGACGAGAATTTTTCAACTTACCGCCGTTATCCGCGCCACCAAAACTTTGATCAATAACAGCACTGGCACCGCGCGTCATACGTAAATGATTACTGTAACTATTGTAAGGATCAAACCAGGTAACACTGCCCCATGAAAATTGTATATGCGCCGCTTCATCCAGACTATAGGTCATTGCGGCACTACTCACTCCCGTATCTAAGCCAATTCCATTCGTAACTTCATCTTCAGCTTCAATCTCCATAAATCCGGAAAACTTCTCCCCCATTGGACCTCCGATCATCAACTCAACCTCATGTATGGCTCTAATCTTACTTTTACCACTTTTCTTTTTATCATAAGGGCGCGAAACCAGCATGACCGAAATAGGTAAAGATTCATTCCATTTCAAATCTTTACTAATAACTGTACTCGGTGCCTCCAGGTGCCCCAGCCGATAACCATGTTCCTTATATTGGCGACCAAACGCATTTAATGCCGGCCAGGCTGTATGGCAGACACTACATGCCATGTTAGTTTTACGGACAAAGGCGGGAATCGCTTCAGAATTTATTGGAAATAATACAGCGACAAAAAATATAAGAACTATTAAATTAACAATCTGATTTGAAAATTTCATACCATACACTCCATCGTATTGATTGTTCGGCGGAGTATAATAGATTTAATCAAACATATAATTGATCCATGTCAAAGGGGTATAAAAAAACCCGCGTAAAGCGGGTTTTTTTTACAATATACACTGCTACTATAGTTTATATCGCATCACGCACACGTTCGAGTTTTCCACGCACTTCAGCAGCCAGCTCTTTAACATCGTCTTTCTCAACAAGTGTTAATACGGCTGAAGGGTCCATAAACGCAACTGTAACAGAGCCATTTTCTTCTTCACGCACTAAAACATTACAAGGTAATAACAAACCAATATCAGGTTCCGCTGTGATCGCCTGATTAGCTAATACCGGATTACATGCGCCTAAAATCGTATAAGGACGTTTATCAACATCCAATTTTTTCTTCATCACCGCTTTAACATTAATTTCGGTCAATACACCAAAACCTTCTTTTGACAACTCGTCTGTTACTTTTGCGATGGCATCGTCAAAGCTGCCTGTAAATGTTGTGCTAAATCCGTACATAAATTTCTCCTAAGCTATACCTGTTTTTCAATAAATATTACTGTTTCTTATGAAAATTATTATACCATGCAGTATAAAGTTCATCAGGCCATTGTGCCTGTATAAAAACTAAAATCGCCTCTATATCCTTATTTTTTAGTTTATCTTTCCATGCAGGCATATTTCCACCTATTTTTCCGGTTCCATTTTTTATCACATTAGTTAATGCTTTGGTTGAGTGGTGCCATGTATGGCCTGTTCCGTTTAACGGAGGTGGAGGATATTTTCCATCCTCATTTAATTTTTGCCAGTTTTCACCTCCCTCGGCATTTTTTCCATGACAAACAGCACAATTTTTTAAATATAACTGCTGTCCATAAGAATATATTTTGGGGTCTATCTCTCGCTGAATAATTTTTTGTTTTGGCTCTTCTTCTGAAGGAGTCATTAAGACTTCTTCATTTCCTTCACCACATGAAATAAGCACCAATAGTACAAACACACTATAAACAATATTGTTTAATTTCATTTCACAAACACCTCAATCAAGCCTGCCTGGTAAACTTATTTACGATAAGTGGTATAACAGTCAAAAAACCTAAAAGAACAAGTGCAAGTACAATACTTTCAGACTCTCCACTTGTCATTTCACTGCCAAAATGTGCCAGAATAAAACTGATCGGAATTATCCCCATCAATGTCGCAATAATAAATCGCCATAAAGTTAATTGGGTAAGACCCGCTGCATAGCTAATCACATCAAACGAGATAAAAGGTGCCAGGCGAGTAACAAACACTATCATCATTAATGTATTTTGTGAGCCAACAATTATTTTCGGAAAACGATGATGAAACTTCCTGTTAATATAATCATAACCCAGTTTTCTGGCTATAATAAATGCAGTAAACGCACCCGTTATAGCACCGATAACAATATATACCGTTCCTAAGGTGTGGCCATATAATGCACCTGACACAAGAGCAATCGGTGCACTTGGGATTGGACTGATGATTATGGCAGATGCAATCAAAATAATAATAATAAGCGGCCCAAATAACCCTGCTTTCTTTATAGCCGTTTGAATGGCATCTTGATTTTCAAATATATTCAACCAGCCCAGCTCAGAACCCAGCCAAAAAATTAATATGGTTGAGAGTAAAAAACAGATAAAAAATAATAGTTTTTTTACAGCATCATTATTATTAACTTTAACGTTATTTTTCATCTGAACGATGTTTCAAGTGTAATAATCACGATTAGTGCCATAATCCATGTTTATTATAGTGATATGTATTTCGTAAAAAATTCATAATAACATTATTATGAATAGAGTTAGCAACTATAGTTGTTGTTATTGTTGCCGCCATAAACCATGCATGGCATGAATTATGGCGGCTGATGTAATTAATGATAAATAACGTTAATTACTCATTTGTAAAAAGGCAATAATATCCCTCGTTTCCTGACCCGTCAGTCCTGCCCGGATTCTCATATGATAAGTTGTTGTTATCCACTGATCATCACGTAACTCCTTCGGATCACGTGCATTATGACAGCGCATACAATTATCTACCCATGATTTTGCACCACGTCCAGCATCTCCTTTTGTCTCTGGTTTTTCTGCTGCGAAGCCAGTGCTATATAACGATGTTGATGCAAGTAAAACTACTGCAGCAACTATTGGTTTAACTGTATTATGTAATTTTTTCATTTGACTGTTTCTCCTTAGAAACCATATGCAAGTTGAACCAGAACACGGTCACCTGCTGTTTGGCCTGCATTTGGGTTTTCATTAATTTCATAATTAAACTTAGCAATGAAATTACTTGCAAAAACATAGTTAACCCCGATTGCCGTTTGCTCACGATCTACACTGGCATGTGGAGTATCATATTGACTTTGACGTATCGCAACTTCCCAGTTGGAGCTGTCAAATTTATATGCAGCTTGTACATACCATGCCTCCCACTCTCCTCCGGTTGCCGCAACGCTTGCTGCCTGATCTCCCACTTCCTGTTTGATGTATTCACCACGAAGATCTAAGCCCATTACCCGCCATGCGAAGTCAAAGCCAACTGCATCGTAACTTCTAGCGGTATCGTAAGCATAGCTACCGGTAGAACCTGTTCTGATGGAGGTTTCACCTGTTGCTGCGGAAATACCAATATCCAGTTGCTGATTTGGGATAAAGATTCCATACCGTCCTCCCACAACTTTTTTACCATCACCGTCTTTGTTTAGCCCCGGTGTTTCGATCATTTCAATCTCATCAGGAGCCTCCAATTCCAGTGTTGGGCCATTTCCTACATATACGGCGTAATTACTTGTGCCATTACCGGTAGGGAAACCACCTTTCACCATCAATCCAACTTCAGCGTTTGGTGCGGCCTGATCATGGCCAAAACCGACAGGAGCTGATGCCATTTTATTAATCCATGAAGGATGTAGATTTTGACGAAACTGGCCCAACGGGCTAAGAAACTTACCCATAATTAACGCCGCATAATCATTCATGAAATAATCAATCGTCAGGTAGTCAACACCAACCGAGCCTGCACCTGCCTCATTAATATTAAACTCAAGCTCTGCTTCAAGCATGACCGTTTCTGAATACTGATAATGAAAAATGGGGGAAAATGTTCCAACATTAAATGAACCCGGCTCGCCTTCTGTATCGGAATAACCCACATCGGCATAACCAGCCAGATGGACAAGTGTTTTAGGAGCTTTCCATTCTTCCCATTCTTGTGCTTTTGCATTTAATGCATCTACCTCGGATCTTAATTTTTCTAACTCGCTCGCTGCTGTGGCAGAGGTGCTAGCCACTAGCCCCAACATACACGCCAGTGTTATTGATTTAATTTTCATGACGAAAACCTCACATTTAAAATTTACTGAAATTTATTTATTGCTATTTTTTTTGCGACTCATGACATGCCTGCATATCATGAATCCTTAGGATCAAGCAGTGAGTAATCGAGG
>Ga0316208_1000733_pt1 | contig 36574 bp, 35 predicted proteins | sample 3monopyrite_MG_FD_204944 | JGI IMG/M metagenome (GOLD analysis project Ga0316208, IMG submission 204944) | Microbial mat bacterial communities from mineral coupon in-situ incubated in ocean water Damariscotta River, Maine, United States -... | ecosystem: Environmental > Aquatic > Marine >...
GTCGACGACTCGGGCAGTGTTTCGGTCTTCGGACCGGACGGCGCCTCGGTTTCGCAGGCCATGGCCATGGTCGGCGAGCTTACGCAGGAAGCCGAGATCGGTCGCATCTACCTCGCGAAGGTCAAGCGCATTGCCGACTTCGGTGCATTCGCGGAGATCTTCCCGGGCACGGATGGCCTGATCCACATCAGCCACCTCGCTGAAGGTCGTGTCGACAAGGTCACGGATGTCCTCGAAGAGGGCGACGAAGTCCTGGCCAAGTGCATCGACATCGATCCGTCGGGTCGAATTCGCCTGTCCCGCAAGGAAGCCCTTGCAGACAAGGCGGCAGACGACGCCGAAGGCGAAGGCGACGAGTAGCTCGGAGCCTCATCTGCTCGCCTGAGCGGATGACGTCATGATCCAAAAGAGCGGCTCCGGGACCTAGTCCCGGGGCCGCTTTCTTTTGCGCGATTCTTACAAGGGCGGGGCATCGCGGCGTGGCCCCGCGATCCCGATCGAGCTACGAAGCCCCCCATGAGCGCGAGCGATTCGACTGCCAAGGGGCCCGGCCCCGCGACCTGCCGGGTCGAGGTTCTGCGGGAGCCACATGCCGGGGATCTGCCCCTGCCGAAGGCCGAGAGCGCCGGCGCCGCTGGATTCGATCTGCGCGCCGCCGTCGACGCGCCGGTGGTTATCGCGAAAGGAGAACGCCGGTTGATTCCGACGGGTTTCCGCATTGCGCTGCCCCTCGGATTTGAAGCGCAGGTGCGACCGCGCAGCGGATTGGCCCTCCGCCATGGCATACTGGTACCGAACGCGCCGGGAACGATTGACGCCGACTACCGCGGAGAGATCCAGGTGATCCTCATGAACGCGGGCGAAGCCGATTTTGAAATCGAACGCGGAGACCGAATCGCTCAACTTGTCGTGGCAACCGTTGTACAGCCGGAATGGATCGAGGTCGATGCCCTCGATGTGACCGAACGGGGCGCCGGCGGATTTGGCCATACGGGGAAGCGCTAGCTGGACGTCTCATCTGTAGGTGGGCCGCCGGGCGAGCAGGGCAAGGCAACGAGAGGGGCGTAGGCAGCGTGAGCGAAGGCGTGACGCAATCGGACGATGAGATCGCAAGCGGAGGCCCCTCTGAATCGGACGGCGCTCTGACGGCGGCTGATGAAGCGTCCGCGGAAGGTGCTCCATCTGGGGAGGGCGGCTCGGATGAGGCCGCGAAGACCGCCGAGGAGAAGAAGGCGTCGCGGCGCAAGGACTTGCTGACGCGCCTTGCGACGGCGGCGGTGCTGATCCCCTTCGTCCTTTGGACGATCGCGCAGGGTGGCCTGATCTATCTCGGTGTCGTCGTCGCGATCGGCTTGCTCGCGCAGCACGAGTTCTACGGTCTGATCGTCGACAAGGGCGCGAAGCCGATTGAGGCCGTCGGTCTCGGCTTTGGCGCCGCGGTGATGTTGGTCGCGTATTTCGGGACCGACTATCAGGCGATGCTCTTGATGACAGCGACGCTGTTATCTCTGATGGTCGCGCAGCTCGGCCGAAACGATATTCATGAGGCGATGGCCTCGATCTCGGGCACGTTCTTCGGCGTCTTCTATGTCGCCTGGCTGCTCTCCCACGCCGTCCTGCTCCGCAAGTTCGATGTCGCGGCCGCGGCGCATCAGGATCCGGTTCTGCTTGTGACGCTCGGCGTGACGCCGCAGACCGGGATCTTCTTGATGGTGTTTGCGCTGGTCGCGGTCGTGCTCTGTGACGCCGGCGCCTATTTCGCGGGCCGCGCCTGGGGCAAGCGAAAGCTCGCGCCGGAGATCTCGCCCAATAAGAGCGTCGAAGGCGCCCTCGGCGGGATCATTCTCGGTGTGCTCGCGGTGCTCCTGACCAAGTTCCTCTTCGACCTCTACCGGCCCGATTGGTCCGCGGCGCTTCCCTGGAGCATGGCGATCTTCTTCGGCTTCGTGCTCTGCATTGTGGGGATCGTGGGCGACCTCGTGGAGTCACTGCTCAAGCGCGACGCCGAGGTGAAGGACACTGGCGCGATTCTGCCCGGAATGGGCGGGATGCTCGACCGCATCGATGCCCATCTGCTTGGGCTGCCGACCATGTACTACATGATGCTCGGGTATCTCTACATTCAAGCGCGTTAGGCAGCCTTAAACACGTGGTGCTGTTAGGCGCCGTTGCCTCCGTAGTACTGCGCATACCACTCGCGAAAGCGCGCAACCGGGCCGTCGACTTCCGAGAGCCGCGGGCGCGCGTGAAAAGTCTTGTTCTCCCAAATCGGGACATCTTCGAGGACGGTGGCGACCTGGTAGCGATGGCTGTGTTCCAGGGCGCGTTCGATTTGTTCGGGTGTGCCCGGCCGCCGGAGCGCGGTCGAGATGCGGTAGTCGACCCGGCCGTCGCCGCGGGGCGTGGGGGCGTAGGTGCTGAAGGTCTCCGTGCCGTCCGGATTGGCGAGATGGACGACGCCCAGCGCCGGGCCGTAGTTCTGGGTCCACATGTGGATCGAGACCGTCGCATCCGCGGCATCCGGTCGCGGAGCGATCTTCATGCCGATCCCGACGCCCAGTCGTTGGGCTTCCGTCTCGACGACGATTTCACTTTCGGCATCGACTTCCATGCCGTGGACCGAGGCCAGGTGGGCCACGTCGACGGTGTTCTCGCAGATTTCCTGGGGATGGCTTCGAATCTCGAGGCAGGTCGTCTTCATGGGCGTCCAGCCCGGCTCATCAAAGGTCGACAGCGAGGGCAGGGACCAATCCGGCGCAGCGCCTTCCGCGTGGTAGAACACGAAGACGAGCCCGCAGCGTTCGTCCAGGGCCCATTCCTCTCGCGCTCCGTCCGCCTCTCGGGTCACGACGAGATCGAGCGCCCCGTCCGCTTGCAGGGTCAGCGCGAGCCGGCGCGCGAAGTAGCGCTGTTCGAGGGGCTGCCCTGGCGTGAGGTCGGCGCGGTTCGCGATCTGGAACCAGCCATTCGGGAATTCCGGGAAGGGGAACCGGGGAGGGCTGATCATGTCGCGAAGGATCGGCAGCCGTGCGCCCAGGCGCTCAGCGGAGTCCGAGGCTTCGCTCGATGCGCTCGCTCGGCACTTCGAGGTTCGGTTCGAAGGTCTGGCCGCTGACCTGCTCGAAGGCGGCGATGTACCGCTCGGCGGCGGTGACGCGGACCTCGAGGGGAAGGGCGGGGGGCGTTCCTTCGCCCTTGTACCCCTGCTCGCCGAGCCAGAGTCGCACGTACTCCTTGTCGATGGCAGCGGGGGACTCGCCCTGGGCGAGCGCCGACGCGTAGCTGTCGAGCTGCCAGTAGCGGGAAGAGTCCGGCGTGTGGATCTCATCGATCACGATGACATTGCCTTCCGGATCGAGGCCCATCTCGTATTTCGTGTCGACCAGGATCAGTCCCTGCTTCTCGGCGTAGCGGGTGCCTTCGGCGAAGAGGCGCTGGGCGATGCTCTGGGCCTCGTCATAGAGTGCTTCGGAGATCGCACCGCTTTCGATCAGCGCCGCGCGCGAAGTCAGCGCGTCGTGATCGCCCTGGTCCGCCTTCGTGGTCGGCGTGAGCAGTGGCTCGGCGAGCTTTTCGTGACGGCGGAGTCCATCGGGCAGGGCATGACCACAATAGACGCGCTCGCCCCGCTCGTAGGCGGTCCAGATCGAGGTCGAAGTCGAGCCGGTCAGGTAGCCGCGCATCACGAACTCGACCGGCAGCGTCTTGCATTCCTGCACGATCGAAACGTTCGGATCCGGAACCTCGATCAGGTGGTTCCGAACCAGATCTTTCGTCTGGCCAAACCAGAAGGCCGCCATCTGGTTGAGGACCTGACCCTTGAGCGGGATCGTGCCGACGACGCGATCGAAGCAGCTCACGCGATCGCTGACGATGATCGTGCGGCGTCCGGGCGCGCGTTCCGGGTCGAGGTAGCTGTCTCGGACCTTGCCCGTGATTCGCTGGCCCAGGCCAGAGAAGAGGGTCTCGTCGAGAGTGGTCTCACAGAGCGCTTCGAGCTGTTTTCGGTCGACTGACACGGGTTCTCCGGTTCGGGCGGCAGTCGCGCCATTCAAGCCCACCCGCAATCCGGCAGCAAGCTTCGCGCAAGGATTCCCATGTGGTTTGACCCCGAATGCTCCGCTGTCTACTCTACGCCGCGTCGCGGGGGTGACTCTATGGCCTTGGTCTGGCGCCGTCCCTGTACGCTTCCGTCCTGCTCGTTTCGTGAATCGAATCCCACGTCCTGAGTCCACCTGCCCTGGAGAGACTCGGAGATGGAGCTGTCGCGTCCCGCATGAAGCCCCTCGATCCCTCTCTTGACCCCTCTGTGTCCCACACGTCCTCGCATTCATTGCCCGCGCTCGCGGATGCACCGCCGAGTGATCGGCCCTTCGACCGCCTGACGAAGGATGAACTTCGCGCGCTCGAGACGGCCCATCGCGCCGATCATTTTCAGGACGAGTGCGGCGTCTTCGGGATCCACGGAAGCGATGAAGCTTCCCACCTCACCTATCTCGGCCTCTACGCCCTGCAACATCGCGGGCAGGAGAGTTGCGGCATCGTCTCCTCGAACGGCCGCGAACACATCGCCCACCGCGCGATGGGCCTCGTCGCCGATACCTTCGGTGCGCCGATCCTCGATCGACTCAAGGGCCGCCACGCGATCGGCCACGTTCGCTACTCGACCTCCGGCGGCAGCATGCTTCGAAACGCGCAGCCGATTTGCGCGAATACCGACGGCGGTCCCGTTTCGATCGCGCATAATGGCAACCTCGTGAACGCCGGCGTGATCCGACGCGAACTCGAAGGTCGCGGCGCGATCTTTGGCTCGACTTCGGATTCCGAAGTGTTGCTTCATCTGTTGGCGCGCTCCCGCGAAGGCCACATGGAAGATCGGTTTATCGATGCGATCTCTCGGGTGAAGGGCGCCTTCAGCATCATCCTGCTGACCGACGACGCGATGATTGCCGCGCGCGACCCGCACGGATTCCGACCACTCTCGATCGGTCGTAAGGACGGCGCCTGGATTCTCTCGAGTGAGACCTGTGCGCTCGATCTGATTGGGGCGACCCATGAACGGGACGTCGAGCCGGGCGAAGTCGTCGTGATTCGGCGCGGGCGACTGCGTAGCATCCGCCCGCTCCAGCGTGACGCCAAAGAACATTTCTGCATCTTCGAGCATATCTACATCGCGCGACCCGACTCGAACCTGGTCGGACACAACGTTTACGGCTATCGCAAGGAACTCGGTCGCGTGTTGGCGCGGGAACACGAGGTCGCCGCCGATATGGTGGCGCCGGTGCTCGACTCCGGGAACGCGGCGGCACTCGGCTATGCGGAAGAGGCGGGGATTCCGTACGAGACTGCGCTGATCCGCAATCACTACGTGAGTCGCAGCTTCATCGAACCGACGCAGACGATTCGCGACTTCAAGGTGCGCGTGAAGCACAACCCGATTCGCGGCTTCCTGGATGGCAAGCGGATCGTTTTGGTTGATGACTCGATCGTGCGCGGGACGACGCTGCTCAAGATCGTAGGCATGCTGCGGGCGGCCGGTGCGCGGGAAGTCCATGTGCGCATCTCGTCGCCGCCGACGATCGGCCCCTGCCACTACGGGATCGATACGCCGAACCGCGATGAGCTGATCGCCTACGTGCATACGGTGGAAGAGATCCGTGAGCGGATCGGTGCGGATAGCCTTGGCTATCTCTCGGTCGACGGCTTGCGGGCGACGGCGGCGAAGGAACTCAAGCGCGGCATCTGCGATGCATGCTTCTCCGACGAGTATCCCGTCGAGATCGATTCGACGACCGCCGCTCCCCAGCTGACGCTCTTCCGTGCGGTAAAGGAAGAGGACACCGACTTCTAGAACCCGTCGTTCAAGGCGTGGGTTGGGAGTGGGTTGGGCACCCAATGCGACACTCTTGCCGTTGCGTCGTGCATCACGGACGGCCATGAGCAGCTCATGTGCGTGCGCGCCGCATTTCTTCGTTGCGCAGCGTGCATCTTGAATGCTTCTCAGAATCCATCGCGTAATCCTGGTCGCGATTCCCTTCGGAGGAGTCTCCGAGCGGCCGATGCTTATCAGACGGACATGGAGATCTCCTCCAAGCGTCGTGCGTTTCCCGATCTTTGCCCCGATCGCGCGCAAGGCGTTCCGCAGCTGGCATCCCCTTGGCTTCAGATACTCTGCAAGTGCGATTCGATTCGCCCGAGTCCCTGCGTAGCGAGTTCGAAAAGAACATCGCCAATCGCGGCGTATTTGTGGCGACGAGCGATCCCTTCGAGGTTCGTGCGTCGATCCTCGTCGAAATCGTGCTCGAGTACGTCTCGAAGGATGCACCGGCGCTGACCCTTGAAGGCGAGGTCGTTCACGTTCTGCCGCCCGAAATGGCAGCGAGTGGTGCCGAGCCGGGTGTTGCGGTGCAATTCGAAGCGAGCGCTTCATCGTTGCGCGAGCGCTTCGAGCCGCTTCTCGGAGCCGAGGTTCCAGCGCCCCCCGATGAACCGGAAGTCGAAGGACGTCGCATGGCAAAGCGGGGCGCCGTTCGCGTTCCGGTTCGCGTGATGCCCTGTTCGGGCCCGCCCTTCGAAGCGACCTCTCGCGATCTCTCCGCGTCGGGGATTCTGATATCCATGAAGCACGACGCATTGCCCGTGGGCGAGATCGTGCGCGTTTGTCTTTGGCATCCGACGGGCGATCCGAGCGTCGAGATCGACGGCAAGGTCGTACGTCAAGTTCCGAACCGGCGCGGTCGCATCGCTGCGGTCGCGGTGGCCTTCGATCGAAACCAGGCGGCGGACCCTCGGGTTGCCGAAGTGATCGAAGCACTCCGCGAAGCCGGCCACCGCAGCCGGTTGGGCGGAATCAGCGGCTCGCTCGCGGATCTCGGTCTCGCGAACATGCTGCAGATGTTCGGGAGCTCGGCGCCGGAAGGAACCCTCGTCGTCGAGCATGATGGCGAGCAGGGCTGGGTCGCTTTCGCGCAGGGGCAGATGCTCGGTGCGGAACTCGGTGCGGCGAGTGGCAAGGACGCGCTCGTGACGATGCTCTCCTGGGGTGACGGGCGTTTTCAGTTCGAAGCTTCGGTCGATGATGGACTGCGCGCTGGGGCGACGCCTTTGCCGCTCGCCGGGGTCGTCCTCGATGCGGTTTGCGCCCTTGATGAGCTTATGAACGCGAGTACGTCGAGCACGGAAGTGACGGCGACCGACGGAGATCTCGAATTCGATCTCGGGGATGGGGAAGGCCTGAGCATCGGCATGCCGATTGAGGCGTCAACGACGTTTGAGGTCGACGTCGAACAGGAAGATCTGTCGCGGGACGCGCTCGACAAGGCGGACGATGCGATTCTCGAACTCGCGAAGGCGGGGATGAGCGTTGAGCGTCTCTGCTCGGTGATTCCGGAGCCGCCGGAGCGGATTCAGGCATCGATCGAAGCGTTGGTCGAGCTCGGCGTACTCGTCCCGCGTTAGGCGCGGCTCGCTCGCGCTCGTCGCCAGGCGAATCCGAGAACGACGAAGATCCCGGCGAGCGCTGCGACGGCAATATTGAACGCGTCCTGGGCTGAAGGGCCCGAGTCGTGCTCGCTTCGGTCGAGGGGGCCATCGCAGCCTGGATCGACGGGGTAGTCGACGAGCCCGTCCTGATCGTCATCGACTTCGTTTGAGCACGCGGTTCGCGTCCATCGAAAAATTTCTTCTCGGTAATGCGTGAGGTCCGCCACGTAGGTGCGATCGCCATAGACGGTTCCGGCATCCGGTGCGCGTGAATCTCCTGAGACGGAGACCATCAGCCCGATGAGCTGCCACGCACCCTCACGCTTCACAAAGACACCACCTCCGGAATCGCCCACCGCGGCCTGAGCCTCATAGCGCGTCGAGTTCTTCGCGAAGGGGGCATCGAAATCAAAGGTGAAGGCGCGTGTCGAAAATCGCTTCTGCACCAGGAGTTCGACGGGGCTCGACACGCGATTCGTCCCCCACCGCTTTTCTCCGTTCCTCGTCCACTCAAATGCGAAGTGTGTATCGCCGTCGGCCTCGAACTGCACGACGCGCTTGCGACCCTTCCCGAAACCGATCATCAGAAGATCCTCGCCGCGCTTCGGGGGAGAGTCGGCGATCGGAATCATCGGCCAGTCCGGGACGGCCTTCTCGCGGTCGAGTTCGAAGACCATCGCATCGGCGATGCCTCCGCTGGGATTCAAGAGTGCATGTCCCGAGCCACGGACCGGCTCGTAGATTTCACCGGCCAGGAATATCTCACCCATTCCCACGTGGCGTGCGGTGATGGCGAAGCCTTCGCCGAGATAGACGACGCTCGGCCCCTCGTAACGTCTTTGTGTCACGTGTTCCCAATAGGGAAAATCGCTTGGGGACTCGGACTTGGGCTCCGTGTCGGGGCTCGCGAAGACGAGTGCGTGGGAAACGGTCGGCGCGAAGACGAAGGCCATCGATAATGCGAGGAGACCGAGCATCATGCCTAACAGCGCAGGGTGACGGTTCGGACCAGCAGGGCATCGATCGAGGTTGAGCGAGACTAGCTGGGGCTGATCCAGGGGGTGTCTCCACGCTGAATCAGCGTATCTCGTCCGAACTGGGCATCGTCGCGGTCGGGGTAGTCGAGATTGTAGTGCAGGCCGCGGCTTTCCTTTCGGAAGGCTGCAGACTGCACGACGAGCTCGGCCACCGTCGCCAAATTGCGGAGTTCGATCAGCTCCGGAGTGACCCGGAAGTTCCAATAGTATTCGTTGATCTCTTCGCGAAGCATGTTGATGCGATGCTGGGCGCGCGACAGGCGGCGGTCACTGCGCACGATGCCGACGTAGTTCCACATGAAGCGGCGAATCTCATCCCAGTTCTGAGTGATCACGACGGCTTCGTGGATCGGCGTCGCCTCGCCGTGGACCCATGCGGGAACGGGGCCAACGGGTTCGACCTGCCCATGGCGTTTGATCGCTTCGTTGGCGGAGGCATCGGCGTACACGAGGGCTTCGAGAAGGGAGTTCGACGCGAGTCGATTGGCGCCGTGCAGCCCGGTGGAGGCGACTTCGCCGGCGGCGAAAAGGTTGGGGAGGTCGCTCTCGCCCGTGACATCGGTCCGGACGCCGCCGCAGCAGTAGTGGGCGGCGGGGACGACTGGGATCGGCTCCCGCGTGATGTCGATCCCGTATTTCAGACATCGCTCGAAGATCATCGGGAAACGCCCGCGAATGAAGGATGGATCCTTGTCGGTGATGTCGAGGACGACGTAGTCGTCCCCGCTTCGCTTGAGCTCGGTATCGATCGCGCGCGCGACGACATCCCGCGGCGCGAGGTCCTTCATCTCGTGATAGTCCTGCATGAAGGGCTCACCGTTTCGACGACAGAGAATGCCGCCTTCGCCGCGAACGGCTTCGGTGATCAAGAAGGACTTGGCCTGCGGATTAAAGAGGCAGGTCGGGTGGAACTGCATGAACTCCATGTTCGCGAGGGTCGCGCCCGCGCGATACGCCATGGCCATGCCGTCGCCGGATGCGACGTCAGGGTTGCTCGTATAGAGGTAGATCTTGCCGGCGCCGCCGGTCGCGAGCAGGGTGATCGGCGCGGTATAGGCATGAACGTCGCCGGTCGAGGCTTCGAGGACGTAGGCGCCGAGGGCGCGATTGGTTCCGGTGAGCCCCGTCTTGGTTGCCGTGATGAGGTCGATCGCGCAGTGATCTTCGAAGAGGAAGATGCGCGGATGGGCGCGGACCCGCGCGAGTAGCGAACGCTCGATCTCGCGACCGGTCGCGTCCGCCTTGTGCAGGATGCGGCGCTGGGTGTGGCCGCCTTCGCGGGTGAGGTCGTACTCGCCGTTGCCCGGTTCACGGGGCGCATCGAATTCGACGCCGTTCTTCCGGAGCGCCTGAATCGCATCGGGCCCGCGTTCGACGACGAAGCGAACCGTGTCCTCGTGGCAGAGTCCCGCGCCCGCATTGAGGGTGTCCTGGACGTGCGCCTCGAAGGAGTCCTCCGGTGATTGAACGGCGGCGATTCCGCCCTGGGCCCAATCGGTCGCCGAGTCCGTCGCTTCGCGCTTCGTGATGATCGCGACTTCGCCGACTTCCGCGACGCGGAGGGCGTAGTGCATGCCGGCGAGACCCGAGCCGATCACGAGAAAGTCGAAGGCGCGCGCGCCCTCGTCGCTCGGGGACGGCCCTGGGGGCTGTGCTGTCTGTGACATCGCGTTCAGGCGTCCCAGTCGGGGTCTCGGGTGAGGGCCAGCTCAGGCTTCGTCCCCAAGGATCCGATAGTGGAAATGCGGAATTCTATCGGGCGCTTGTGGCTCGATCCAACGTTGACTCTCAGAAATCCGACCCCCATGGGGCGGATGCGGAATGAGAAGTGCGAATCGAAGTGGAAAGCGTGCGTCTGCCAACCGGGGGAAGGGGAGAAGGTGCGCGGAATCTGCGCATGACCCCCACCCGCTTGCGTGATGCACGAGATCTCGTCCTGCTGATCGCCCTCGTGCTGTCGGCGCCGTCGGCCTTCGCCTCGGGCGCTATCTACAAGTACATCGACGCCCAGGGCGTAATGCATTTCAGCGACGTCCCCGTGGATGCGCGCTACGACCGCGTCCCGGTCGGGCCACGCGAGGGCATCTCGATCGCGCCGCGGCCGCGGGCGAATGTGCCGACCGAGAAAGACTACGACCGGCTGATCGAGCAGGTCGGCCGGCGCCACGGTGTCCATCCGGCCCTGGTCAAGGCAGTGATCGCCGCGGAATCGAATTTCAAGCCCTCCGCGGTCTCTCATGCCGGCGCCCAGGGGATGATGCAGCTGATGCCCGCGACGGCGGCGGAGCTTGGGGTCGAACGCCCCTTTGGCGTCGTCGAGAACATCGATGGCGGGGTCCGATATTTGCGGGCGATGCTCGAACGATATGGCGACGTACGCCGGGCGCTCGCAGCCTACAACGCCGGCCCTGGGAATGTGGATCGCTACGGTGGGATCCCGCCGTTCAAGGAGACCCAGGCTTACGTTGTGCGGGTCCTGGAGTACTATCGCGTCTATTGGTCCGAGTTCGAAGGACCGACTGGCTCACCCCAAAAGGCGTCCGAATCGCGCACAGCGCGGATTGGTCAGGACGGAAAAGCCGCTCAACTGGCCGTTTCCGACCCGCTGCGGGCACCCCGGGTGAGGGAGTCGATCGTTCTGCGCGGACGCGGGTCGCAGGTGGGGCGCTGACGCGATGTCCTCTCTGACACCCGATTCCGGACGAGCGGAATCTGGCGCAGGCCGGGGCCGTCCCTCCAATGTGATCCCATTTCCGGTTCGGGCGAATTCACGGAAGGTGAATGTGAGCAGCAACGTCGAGGACAACCTCGAAACGAATGCCTCCGCAGGGCAGGGCGAGAATCAGGCAGCCGGTCAGGCCGAGGCCCCGAGCGATCCGCCACCACGGCTTGATGGCAGTGGTCTACCGGTTGAGCGCTTTTGGAACGGGCCGAATACGGTGACGATGCTGCGCATCGGCGTGGTTCCGGTTCTGCTTTTCCTGCCGATGGCCGAGAGCGAGAAGGCCAGCACGTTCATGGCCTGGGCCTTTATCGTCGCCGCCGCCACCGACTGGCTCGACGGCTACCTGGCCCGTCGAAACAACGGCAAGTACGTCACTCGGATCGGCAAACTGCTCGATCCCCTCGCAGACAAGATGATCGTTTCGACGGCGCTCATCATGCTGCTCGCCGTGGGTCGCATCCCGATCTGGGCGGCCGGGATGGTCGTCGTGATCGTCGGACGTGAACTCGCGGTCACAGGCTTGCGGGGCATTGCCTCCAGTCAGGGGCAGACCATGGGGGCTCAGAGCGCTGGGAAGCTCAAGACGGTGGTTCAGAGCTCCGCAATTGGTGCGCTCCTTTTCCACTACGAGACGATCGGCTTGCCGGCGCACGAAGTCGGGATGACACTTCTCGCCCTCGCCACGGCACTCACCCTGTGGTCGGGTTATCTCTACTTCGCAGAGTATTTCGGCTGGCAAGGACGCGGCCCCAACGGCGCGTAAACGCATCCGCGAATCCCCGGCAGTTCGCCGGCAAGACTCGTCAGACCGCATCAGCCCAAGCTCGAAATCCCCGAACAAGTTCCTGGAGAGGGCCACCCCCCTTCCTCGCAAAGGATCCCCATGAGTGATCAAAGCAAGCTTCAAGCGCTGCGTGGCAAGATCGAAGCCCGTGAAGCGCGCATCGGCGTCATCGGCCTCGGCTACGTCGGCCTGCCCCTCGCCGTCGAACTCGGCGAGGCCGGCTTCCACGTCACGGGCTTCGACGTCGACGTCACGAAGATTCGCTCGTTAGGCGAAGGTCGCTCGTACATCGGCGACGTTGAATCCGCCGACCTGCAGGCCCAGATCGACGCCGGTCATTTTGACGCGACCGACGACTTCACGAAGCTCGCCGACGTCGACGTGATCAATATCTGCGTCCCGACCCCGCTCCGCAAAACGCGCGACCCCGACGTCTCCTTCATCGCGAGCGCCGTTGCCGAAATCCGCAAGCACCTCCACGAAGGCCAGCTGATCATCCTCGGCTCGACGACGTACCCGGGAACGACTCACGAGTTCGTCATCCCCATGCTGACGGATTCAGGAATGGTCATCGGAACGGACTTCTCTTTGGCGTTCGCGCCCGAACGAATCGACCCCGGCAATCTCAAGTTCAAGGTCAAGAACGTGCCGAAGGTGGTCGGTGGTGAAACCGCATTGTGTACCGACCTCGCCTGCGCCGTCTTCGATACGGTCTTCGACACGACGGTCCCGGTCTCGTCGACCCAGGCCGCCGAGATGGTGAAGCTCCTCGAGAACACCTTCCGCGCCATCAATATCGGCCTCGCGAACGAGATCGCCCTGATGTGCGAAAAGCTCGACCTCGACGTTTGGGAAGTCATCGATGCCGCGGCGACCAAGCCCTACGGCTTCATGAAGTTCACCCCCGGACCTGGCCTCGGCGGTCACTGCATCCCCGTCGATCCCGCGTACCTCTCGTGGAAGATGAAGAGCCTGAACTTCCCGGCTCGGTTCATCGAACTCGCCACGGAAGTGAACTCCGGCATGCCCGACCACGTCGTCGACCGCACGGCGGAGATGCTCAACGAAGATCGCCTCGCCGTGAACGGCGCGCGGATCCTGGTTCTCGGTGTTGCGTACAAGTCGTCGGTGGATGATATGCGTGAGTCGCCGGCGCTGGATGTGATTGCGGGGCTTCGCGCTCGCGGTGGTGAGATTCGGTACCACGATCCCTATGTGCCGGAATGTGAGATCGCGGGCGAGCGGATGAAGTCCGTGGACCTGACGGATGAGGAACTCAAGACGAGTGATCTCGTGATCGTCCTGACGGATCATCCGGATGTCGACTACGATCGAGTCGTGACGGTCGGCCCGCGCGTCTTCGATACGCGCAACGCGACCAAGAACGTCACGCGTGATCGGGAGAAGATCACGAAGCTCTAGGGAATAGGAATGCTTCCGTATGCGATCGATGCCTGTACGTTTGTTGAAGCTTTGGTCGCGATTCACCGCAACCGCACCTGTTATGCTCGCGAGCTCCGTTGCGTACGCGCAAGCGGGCCCCTTTACCAGCGTCGCCACCGTCTACGGGAGTGGAGACGGCGGGAACTGCGGCTACGGAACCGTTGAGACCAGCACGATTCCCTTCGGTCGGATCGTCGCAGTCGGTGGAGACGATTGGAATCTCGGCCAGGGGTGCGGCCGCTTCATCGAGATCGACACCAGTGCCGCGACTTGCCCCGGCGTTGGACCCTGCAACTTCGGGGCAGGGCCGGTCATCGCCCGCGTCGTCGATCGATGTCCCGAATGCACCGACCACCATATCGACCTCAGCACGATCGCCTGGAACGCCGCCACGAATAACGGCACACCGACGCTGCTCAGCAACGTGAGCTGGAAATGGGTCTACGGCGACTTTCCGGGCAACATGCAGCTCGAGATTCGCACGGGCTCGAGCGCCTTCTGGCTCGGCGTCATTCCGCGAGATTTCAACGTCGGTATCCAGACACTCGAATTGCGCAGCAGCGGAAGCGCCGTCTGGCAGGCGATGCCCCAGGAACTGAATCTGGGCTACTTCACGTGGGACCAGTCGATCTTGCCCCTCGTCGCACCCCTGTCTATTCGGGTCACTGACATAAACGGCGCCGTCTACGTCGCAACGGACGCCGTCACCGCTTTCAGCGGGACCCATGATCTCGGGCTCCAACTGGCCCCGCCCGCAGTCGTTCCGGCGCTCTTCCCCGTAGCGGCCCTAGGGCTCCTTGGCGGAGGGCTCGCCGTCGGCCTTCGCCGGTTTCGGACCGTCTCCTCATCGCCGGGAGAGGAAGTGCCCGAGAGTCGCGCATGAAGGGTGCAAGTACGCGGAATAGCGGCGTTTGTAGCCTCTTCAGGGGTTGACGAAAAATCGCCTCTCGTTTATAAACTGGCTCCCGCAGCGATGAACCAGCCATCGCACCTTCGGCAAAGCCGACGAGCGGCTACAAATTTTGGATTGATGCACGAGTAGCTCAGCTGGTAGAGCATCACGTTGCCAACGTGAGGGTCGCCAGTTCGAATCTGGTCTCGTGCTCCACTTAAAGATGAACGCCTCCGCCCACTTACGGCGGGGGCGTTCTTCGTTAGGCGTGCTGGTTGGTCCGGTTTGGTCCGGTCTTGGTCCGGTTCCGAATCTGAAAGAAAATCCATCTCGTCACCGGTCGATGGCATCAGATGCGAATACGTGCGCAGAGTGATCTCCGCCGAGGCGTGTCCGAGCGTGGTTGTGCTGGCCATCATCGCCGGGCTGATTGCATGGGAATCGCTCGGACGGTTCTTCGAACCGCGGGACATCAGCTTCGATGAGGCGATTCTGGTTGCGGGCGTGGGACTGCTCGTGAACTTGCTCTCGGTCTATCTACTTCGAGATGAGCCGCACGAACACGGGCACTCGCATGACGGACACCATCATCACGACCACAATCGCCGTGCCGCGTACCTGCACGTCCTTGCGGACACGCTGACCTCAGGCACTGCCATTTTCGCACTATTGACGGGGAAGTATTTCGGTTGGGTTTGGATGGACCCGCTCATGGGCATTGTGGGTTCAATCGTCATCGCGCGTTGGTCGTATGGCTTGCTCCGCGACACCTCAGGGATTTTAATCGATGGCTCTGTTCCTCTTGAGACCTTTGATGCGATTATAGAAGCGCTGGAGTGCGACGCACCGGACGACTTGGTGGCGGACCTGCACGTGTGGCCACTAGGACCGGGTAAGTTGGCCGTGGTCGCTTCCGTCGTCAGCGACGAACCTAAAGCTCCAGACCATTACAAGAAGCTCCTGGCACATCGCCCCGAACTCGTGCACGTAACCGTCGAGGTCAATCAGTGCGGGGGACACGACGAGCACGACCAATGAGCAAGGAAGACAATGATGAGCAGCTTTAAGAAGATTCTATTCCTGTTCCCACTCGTTCATGCCGCGGGCTGTGTGACAACGCCTCAACCGCCTGCCCAATGGGGTCATACGGAGCACCATCCTGCCGCACATGCGCTCTCCCCTTGGACACTCTACAGCGACGAAAGCCTACTTAGAGGTCAGCACACACACGCACTATGTGCGGTGTCCAACGAAACCAAGACAAAGAACGCGAGATTCTGCTTTCGGCGCGTTCAGGACCAACTCGTCATCTATGTCGTTCCGTCCCACGAAAAGGTCCAAACTGCCCGCGCGGGCGCAGGAATCCTTACGCACGTTCGCGTTGACCGGAATCGGCCAATTTCGCCACGATCGGCATTCGGGAAGTCATGGGCACGCGGGTTCAACCCGCGCTTTCCAGATGCGTCGTTCCCGGTCGACGGCACGAACCCACGGTCGGGAATCGTGGAGCCTGGCGGTCTAATTGACCAGCTGCTCGAAGGTGAGACACTAAGCGCTCTCGTCCCGTTGCGGCCTGACCGGTTCGGAGACTACGCGGTCCACCTTGACGGCTTCGCCGCACTGCTCAAGAAGCTCTGGGAGCATGAGGAATAGGCGCGAGAGCGGTGAGACGGTCCGCACCCTTGCTTCTCTGCAAAAAGGTATGGCCGGGGCCGAACCTTATTATCCGGCTTCAAGGTTGGGTAGACCACGCCTCGTGGGCAAGAAACTGACTATTGGAGAACTCGCGTCAGCTGCGGGCGTCCCGTCTTCCACCGTTCGCTACTACGAGCGGGCCGGGCTTCTTCGACCGAGCTCCCGCTCGCCGTCGAACTACCGGCTGTATTCAGGCGATGAGCTAGAGCGGCTCCGCTTCATTCGTGCGGCACAGGCAACGGGATTTACCCTAGAGAACGTCAAGGCGCTTCTTCGGCCCGCCGCCTGCGGGAAGGTTCAGGGCGTCATTGAAGAGCGCCTGTCTGAGGTTGCCGAGCGGATGAAGGAGCTTCGCCACGTGCAGCGTGTTCTTCGCGCTTCGCTTTCGGAGTGCCAGTCGCACGAGGCGAGTGGTCGCTGCCGCGTGGTGGATGAGCTCACGGCCCGCTCTAAGTCCTCGGCTTAGGCGCGCATTCTCGAAGGCCCTTGACCTTGAACCTCAGTGCAACCCTTATCCTGTCCGGATGCACGGAGTAGAAGCCATGATCGAGGTCCTGTATTTCGCAGGCTGCCCGAATCACGCGCCGACCGTCGACCTGGCGCGCGAGGTCATGGGTGAGCTCGGGCTCGACGCGGCCATTCGTGAGGTTCCGGTCGAGACGGTCGAGGCAGCTGAGGCGCTTCGCTTCGTCGGCTCACCAAGTGTTCGCGTGAACGGTCGTGACATTGAGCCCGCGGCGCGGGAGCAGACTGAGTTTGCGCTCAGCTGTCGCTTGTATGGCGATGCTGGTGTTCCTACGAAGGAGCTTCTTGTTGAAGCCCTTCGGGAGGTGTCGTAGCGATGGGTAAGGGCATCTCGCATGAGGTCGCGATTCTGAGTGGCCGCGTGTGAGATCGGTACGAGGCGGCGACCGTCACCGGAATGGCCGATCTTTTCGACGCTCACCGCCATGCAGCCCGACACATCAATGCGAACGACCTGGCCGTTTCCGATCAGGGCTCCAAGGCTGGGTTGCGAATCGTTCCTAGAGTTTCATCTGACCTCTCCTGAGCTGTTTGCGAACGTAGGAGGGGCCGACGTGCAATCCGCTGGCGTCAAGGCTCGCGAAGCAACCCGCAGGGCTGCCTTGACGCTTGGACGCGGTGCGTGCGTCACAGTCCCTGACGCAGGAAACAACGGAGAGGGCAGGGGGAGGGCGGAACGGCGTGCGCCGTCAACGAGTGATGTCGGTTCAGGGACGGGGATTGATTTGGACTGGATCCGTCACGACTAACCCAAACGAGACGTACTACTGAATCGTAGGCAACGCGGATTAGCGTCTTGACCGAGGCATCCGAACGAATGTGTACTGGCGAGGAATCAGAAGATGAAGCGAACGATCTTTGGGGCATTCGCATTGATTGCGCTTGCTCTCAGTATTTCGGTCACAGCAAGTAACGCGGGTAGCGATGAAACCCATCAGTTTCTCGTCGATTGGTCGAATACGCCAGAAGAACACGCTGACATGGCCCGTTTCTACACGGGCAAGGCTCAGGAAGCACGTCAGGAAGCCGCTCGGCATCGCGAGATGGGTGAGCGGTACGGTGAGACCAAGATGAAAGACCGCCGAATGCAGAAGGAGCATTGCGATCGCATCGTCTCGTTGCACCTTCAGATGGCGGATGAATACGAGGCGCTTGGTCGGAATCATCGCAACGAAGCCACCGATCATTCAACGGATCCCGACGCCGCTTCGCGGTAATCGCCCCAGGCGACACGGGTGCCGAATTCGGCAGACCTTAGGCAGGAGATATCTCGAATTCGGACCGCTCTTGTCACGAATCAGGCATCGGTCCGTATATCCATAGCGCTCCCGTGTGTCGCCGGAGCTTCTCGGTATCTCGTGAGTTGACGCCACCGCATTGACCGGAATAACATCGCCCAGGCTGAGGCCGGGCCTTCACCCGCCCTGCCGGAGATCTTCTCGCGGGGGAGATCCCCTTGAGGCGACGTGATATGAGCCTGCGAGATTCGGTTGAAGAGGCATTCGCTCGCTGGTCCGACGGAATCTTGCGTCACCGGAAAGCCGTCATCACGGCGAGTCTTCTTGTCGTCGGATTCCTTTCGGCAGGCCTTCCTCGACTCGAGATCGAGACTTCGTTTGAGAGCTACCTCCCCAGGGAGAATCCGGCACAGCAGCTCCATGAGCAGTTTCGAGAGGAATTCGGATCGGGCGAGCGAATCGTTATCCTCGTTCGTCCCGAAGAACTCTACGACATCCACTTTCTGGGCGACCTCCAGCAGCTGCACTTCGCGATCGAAGAGGGGCTGCCGTATCTCGACGACCTGACGAGTCTTGTGAATGCGCGGTTCTTGATTGGCGGTCCAGGGACTCTCACCTCCGAGGGCCTGCTCGACGAACCTGTACAAGATCAGGCGGGCCTTGCGAGGCTTCGCGAGCGCCTCCAGTCAAACCCGATCTATCAGCACGTGATCATCTCGTCGGATGAGAAGGCGACGGCGCTCATCATTGAACTCGACGGTTCGCTCGGTGAGCTGGACGGCTCGACTCGTGTCGACGCGACACTCGATGGATTCGAAGACGAAGTTCTTCCCGGCGCCGCGTTCACGCGGGGCGCCATGTTGACGACCGAACAATCGGAGCACCTTGTTCGGGCGCTCGAAAAGATTCTCTCGGAGAATACTCCGGCCTCCGCGAAGGTTTTCGTCGCGGGCACGCCGCTTCTTGCGCACCGATTGGGCGCGATGCTGACCAGAGACATCGTCGTATTCGTCACGGTGTCGCTGGTATTGACCGCGTTGCTCCTCTTTGCGCTCTTTCGAAACCTCTGGGCAACGATTTATCCGTTGGTCGTCGTCGGACTCTCTGTGGCGGGAACTCTTGGATGGATGGGACTCGCGGGGATTCCGATTACGGCCGTAACCGAGATCCTCCCAAGTCTGTTAGTCGCGATCGGCGTCGGGGATGCTGTCCACATTCAATCCATGTTCTACAAACATCGAGGGTCTGGAGGCGACGTTCCTGCATCGATTCGCTGGGCGATGGAACATTCTGGTCTAGCGGTACTGCTGACGAGTCTGACGACGGCTGCAAGCATGGCGGCCTTTCAGTCGGCGGAACTTCAGCCGATCATCGATTTCGGTCGCGTCGCGCCGGTGGGTGTAGGACTGGCTCTGGTATTGAGCATCACTCTTCTCCCCGCGCTGCTCTCTTTGGCGCCGATGGATTCTGTAGCGGTCGGCGAGAAGGGCGCAGAGAGGTCGGACCGTCTGGATGGAGTGTTGCTGTGGCTCGGTAGCATCGGAACGCAGCGGCCTGTCGCGGTTCTCTCTCTGACCGCACTCATCTTGCTTTGCGCGGTCGCTGGCGCCGCTCAGCTTCGCTTCTCTCAGGATGATCTGCGGTGGCTCCCAGAGGACGACTCCATTCGGATCGCGACCGAAGAGCTGAATCGAACGATGGGAGGAGCTGAACCCTTCGAACTCTACGTCCAGCTCGCGGATGACCTCGACCTCCGTGAGCCGGCAGTCATCAACGTGCTGCGAGAGATCGAGGAACGGACGTCTGAAATGCGAATCGGGGCGGTCGAGGTCGCGCAGAGCCTCTCCCTCGTTGACGTCTTGGAGGAGACGCACCGCGCGCTCAGCGAGGATTCTGATGCCGCGCTCTCATTGCCGCAGACTCGCCCGGCAGTGAGCCAAGAGTTACTCCTCTTTGAGAGCGCGGCGCCAGACGATCTGGCTCGGATGGTCGATACCGGTTGGCGAAAGACGAGGCTCGCAATGACAGTCCCCTTCGTCGACGCGCTTCACTATCCGCGCTTCGCCGCCGCGGTGGCAGAGATGGCTCGTGACGTCGTCGAGAAACATGGGCTTGAAGACTCGGTCGAAATCGAGCCCACTGGAATGCTGACGGTGGCGGGTGAGACCTTTCTATTGCTTTTCGTCAGCATGACCCGTTCCTACGCGATCGCCTTCGGTGTGGTGACTTGTCTCATGTTGGTGTTGATCGGGAATCTTAGGATCGGGTTACTCAGTGTGATCCCGAATCTGACGCCAATCTTGCTAGTACTCGGTCTGATGGGCTGGGTGGGCGCGGCGCTCGATATTAGTTCAATGCTAGTCGGTGGTATTCTGATCGGCGTTGTCGTGGACGACACAATCCACTTCGCACACAATTTTGGCCGCTATCGCAATCAGATCGGGTGCTCGTTCCAAGCGATTCAGGAGACGCTTCTGACGACCGGGCGCGCGATGCTGGTGACGTCGATCGTGCTGTCGATCGGTTTCTTCTCCTTCACCGGCGCTTCGCTTGAAAACATCTCGGATTTCGGCCTCTACTGTGGAATTGGAGTGGTGTTCGCATTTTTGGCCGATGTCATACTGCTTCCCGCTTTGATCACAAAGGCGGCGCCGTGCAGGCCGGGTTGTTCTTGTCGCGATATGGGCATGGGAGGAGGATCGTCGCGACGCGGAATGGCCACCGGATGCATGGCAGAGAACTAGACACTGGTGAGACCGAAATGCGGAAACGGCTACTTCTCGGACTGCCTCTTCTTTTGAATTTTGGGGCGAAGGCGCTCGAATTCTCCCTGCAGAGTCCCAATTCCGTCAATAGCGGGCGTCTTGCGTCCTCTCCGCGAGGCATCACGAATGAGCTCTACCTGCTCCAGTGTGAACTTGGAGAAGGCATCGAACTCGGGCGAACTGGGTTGTGATGCCGCTAGTTCCTTGGCGTACCGGACCAGCTTGGTGAGGTCTGATGCAAGTTTTTCCGGCGCGGTCTCAATGTGGTCGATTGCGCGTGAAAGGCTGAGTTCGATCACCATCTCGATGAATACCGGGGAAGGTTTGAAGACGGGTCGTTCGTTCGGCGACGATCCGAAGTGGCGTTCGGTGCCGTGCGCATACACGGTCGGCGCTGTGGCAAGGCCTGTGTGGCAGATGAGGACGACTGCGAGGAGGAGGCGATTCATTCGGATCTCCGGTAGGGGATCGTTACAATATCGAAAATGATAGTCGTTTTCAATACAGAGCTGACTTTCCTGACACGCGAAGCTCCGACCCGTAGGCCGGCTGCACTTGATGCACTGGCCCCATAGATTAGGGAGGGCCCTTCAGCCCTCGGTTTTCTCAACCCGACACGGGGTGCCATTGAACACAGGCATGCCACAGAAGCGGTCCCGCACTTGATCGCTGTGGAGATGATTGACATTGACGCCTGGGAAGCGCCGGCTGGTCGTCGTCCCCGTTTCGTAAACGTGTCCCCAAAACTGATGAACGGCCACCACTCCGCGCCGCACATCTTGCGAGATTCGGGCCTCGATCTCGATCGAGCCCGCGGTGGATAGAATCCTCACGAGGTCGCCACTCCCAATCCCAATCTGCTCGGCGTCCGCTGGGTGCAGCGTCGCCCAGTTTCCCCCGAGCTTTTCGGTGAGGGACGCGATGTGATGGGTCCAGCTGTTGAAGCTGGCGAGACGACGGGCGCCGGAAATCAGCATCATCGGGTGCTCCTCGCTGACGCTTGTCGGCTCGCTCAGCGCGCGGGGAAGCTCCGCGGCGAAATCGCAAGGGGCTAATTGCATCCGTCCGTTCGTAGTCCGAATTCCGGTCTCAAGAAACTTTCCAAATTCGATCTGGCCTTGGGCGATGCCGCCGCGGCTGCGACGCAGCCGACCCAGGCGCGTCTTGCCGAGGAGGAGCAGGCGGTAGAGCCAGGCCTCATCGAAATCTAGGCCCAGCGCCGAACAGCCGCGAGCAAGAACATTTACTCGCGGATCGTTCAGAAACGGCACCCCCGCCGCTCGCGAGAGCTCTCGGAAGATCCACCATTCAGAACGCGCCTCGCCGCGCGGTTCGATCACCTTCGGCTTCCACTCCATATATGGATACGGCTCGAAGGTCGAGGTGAGGAAATGGAGGCCGCCCTTCTCGTAGAGTGTGGCAGCGGGTAGGGCGTAGTCGGCGAACGCACAGGTGTCCGACGGGTAGATGTCGATGCATACCAGCAACTCGAGTCGCCGCAGGGCCTCCTCTACCATAGGCGTTTGGGGGAAGCTGATCACCGGGTTGCCCGCGACGACGACGAGCGCTCTGATCCGATCCGGATCATCCGAGAGCACATCGTCCGCGAAGGTTGCGGCCGGCGGGCCACCGAATATTTGAGGATATCCCCCCACTCGCGAAGGCGCCGGGTTGCGTCGTCGTCCAAAACGTTCGATGAGGCCCGGGACATCGAAGGCTCCGGGATTGAAGAACACTCCGCCCGGACGATCGATGTTTCCAGTGATCGCGTTCAAGCAGAGCACTGCCCACTCCGTGAGTGTCGTGTTGGGTGCAGTCTGAACACCGACGCGGGTCGTCGCGAAGGCCCCGTCGGCGTCCGCAAACTCGTCGGCCACGGCGTCGATTCGGTCTGCCGTCAGCCCAGTGACCTCCGCCGCCCGAGCGGTGTCGATTAGACGAGACAGATCCTTCCAGACCTCGACGCCATCGGCATGACGAGAAACAAAGCCTCGGTCATATCGCCCCGTTTCCAGGATGCGTCGGATCATCGCCACCAGCAGGAAAAGGTCCGTCCCGGGCCGGATGGCCAGGTGTTCGTCGGCGATGCGTACAGTTTCCGTCCGGCGAGGGTCCACAACGACGACGCGGCCGCCTCGCTTACGAATTCCGCGCAAGGCGCCGCCCACATTAGGCTGGCGCTGAAGCAGGGTCATGCCCTGGGTCACGACGGGGTTGGTGCCAAGAAGGAGCGCGAACTTCGCGCGTGCGGCATCCGGTTGAAGGATCAGGTTTTCGTTACCGAGGACGCGTTCTGCCACTGCGCCTCGGTCTGTGTACTCGAGCGAGAGCACGTTGAACGAATTGGCAGAGCCGAACGCGTGACAGAATGTGTTTGCCAGCGTGATGGATGTGCTGTCGGCCGCGTTGCCCCAGTAGGTCGCGATGGATCCCGGTCCATGAGTCTTTCTAATAGAGGCTAGTTTCGCCCCGATCTCTCCAATCGCACTTGTCCAGGGGATGGCTTTCAGTCCGTCGGTGTCTCTCCGCATGGGGTGAACGAGTCGTTCGGGGTCGTTCACATAGTCCGGAACAGCCATTCCCTTGATGCACGTGTACCCCTTCGTAACCGGATGCTCCGGATCGGGAGCCACGCCGACGATCTGCCCGTCTTCGATATCAACCTCGAGGCCGCAGAAGGGTTCGCAGGCGCCGACCTTGCACGTCGTGTAGACGCGCGTCATGAGGGAGAGTCGCTGCGCGCGAGGGCCGGAAGTTCTGCGGAGGTCGACGGCTGGAAGGGTCGGCGCAGCTGGTCGAGATAGCGCACCGGGTAGTTCGGTTCGGCGTCGATTCCCATTTGGGTGGAGGAGAAGGGGGTAGTTCTCTCCTCGTAGTGGAATGTGCCGAGTAGATGATCCCAGATGGTCGTAAAGAGTCCGAAGTTGACGTCGCCCAGGACGGGAGATCCCTGGTGATGAAAGCGATGAACGGTGGCTACGGCCAAGACTCGGCGCAGTGGACCGATCCGAAGATCGACGTTCGCATGTTGAACGAGCAGCTGAGTGGCGGTGCAGAACGCAATCGCGATACCCACGTCGAGGGGCATTCCGAGAACGACTAACGGTGCAGTCCCGGCCAACATCTCGATTCCCTGGTGGAGTGGATGCTTCATGAGTCCGTTGAACCCGTAGAGCCGCTTGATGCTGTGGTGTACGGCGTGGAATCGCCATAGCCATTCCAAGCGGTGGCTTGCGTAGTGCGCCATGGTCACCCCGAAATCCAGCACAAAGAGGCCGAAGATGACTTGAAGCACAAGGGACCAATGTCCAGGCCAGAGCGCGCCTGAGCCGAAGGCAAGCGCGATCAGGGGAACCGAGGAAACCGACAGGACATTCAGTCCCTCGTTGACCACGGCATGGATCACGTCGCGGCCCAGATCGCCCTGCGACCGATTCCAGTTGCGCTGGTAGGGAGCAATCCTCTCCGCTCCGAAAGTCAACGCAATCGCTGCCAGGAGTAGGGGAGGCAAGAACGCAAAGCTGGCACCGCTAGCCAGGCTCGTGAGGGCTAGCCCGTTGATCCCGATCAGCATCGTCGGAAGATAGAGCCAACGGACCAACGGACGTAAATGGATCATGCGATTCTCCTCGACGGTTCTGGATACCTCGCACAGGTTCAGCTTTCGCGGAGGAGGGCGCTTGAACGAACCGACTGCAAGGCTCGAATCGGTATCAGCGGTCGAGCAGGAGGGTCTGGAGGCGTCGCACGCTCCCAGAAAGCGTCGTCCCGAACATGCGCCGAAAGGTTCGCGCCAGGTGGGGCGAGTCTGCGAAGCCAGCGGCATGTGCTGCCTCGGTGAGAGACGCCCCGCGGCCGGCCATTTCGACAGCCAGCTGCAGTCGTGTCCAGAGGACGAATGGGCGAATTGGGACTCCGGTGCCTTCTCGGAAGAGTGCGGCAAGGCGACTTTCGGAGAGCCCAACCGTGCGTGCGAGATCTCTAACTGTAAGCCCCGTGTCTGAATCTTCGTCCCGAACGAGCGAGCGGATTCGGTCGACGGCGGCTTCGACGCGCTCGTCCATCGACGATTCTCCGCTGTCGGCCTCATTCGTCCAAATTGCGGCGATTTGATCGCGAATCCGCGTGGCGGAATCGGCAGTCAGGCCTTCCTGCCGGTCGGCCCAGGATTCACCGTGTTGCCAGTCAGGTCCCGAGTCTCGCGTCGATCCCGGATTCGACCCGAGGACAGCAGACACATTGCGACCCAGCTTGCCTCGAGGGTCCAAATAGAGGAAGGCCGACCGGTCGTCTCCCCCGGCCATTGAATGGTCGGTGTTGGCTGCAATCGCGACGCACTTCGCGGACGTGCCCGCTAGTGGTCCCGACTCGATTCTGATCGGGTCTCGATTGGAGACACAGAGTTGCAGAGCCTGGTGGGCGTGTCGGGCGTTGTCGCCCGGCCGACCGATGAAAAGCGCCCAGCCGGGAGCAAGCGCAAGTTCGCCCTGCCATTCGAGGTCGTCCATCGCGGCAGAAGGTACCAGACGCAGCCTCTTGTTCACCGGTTCTGTCTCAGCCAGCAATGAAGGGACTAGCTATCGTCGAGGTGCCGCAAACGACGGCGCCGTGCCTAATGATTCAAAATCCGACCAGCTCGAGAGGTGCTTGAGTACCGCGGCGCTGAGGCCGGAAGAAAACGGATATGCTGCAGATTTGGGACCACGATCCTCATGACTAACGACGGCCGAGGACTTTGGCTTATGGTACTGCGCCGCTATCTCGCCGTGACTGGGATCGGCCATCTGTTTTGGGAGATCCTCCAGCTCCCCCTCTATACGCTCTGGGAGGAAGGAACGGCAAGCGAAATCGCCTTCGCGGTCGTGCACTGTACGGGCGGAGACATCCTCATTGCCCTCGCATCGCTCACCGTCGCGTTGATCCTCGCGGGCAATCCAGACTGGCCATCGGTCCAGTTCCGAGAGGTGGCAGCAATGACCATGGTGTTGGGCGTGGCATACACCCTGTACAGCGAGTGGTTCAACGTGAGCGTTCGGGCGTCCTGGGCATACGCTTCGACGATGCCGACAATTCCATTCCTCGGGACCGGACTGGCACCGACGCTGCAGTGGGTCATGGTCCCGTTGGTGGCGCTGGCGATCGCGCACCGCGCGGTCAGGCGGGACTCGTAGCAATGTGTGGCGGCTTCGACCGGAACTTTGCCCCGGTCTCATCTGCGAGGCCTCGAGGCTCATGCCTTACGGAGGAATCGGTCGAAGAGCCCGGGAAGCCGATGCTTGACCAGGACCAGCACGCCGAAAATGAGAACCTCTTCGACCGCAAATTGAAGACTGCTGATGAATCCCGCCGTGACCAGTATGCCCAGAACCCCGGTGACAAGGACGAAGTCCTGGACTTGGTCTCGGCAGATGGGGCAGACCGGAATCGCAAAAAGCTTCACGCCGGTGTGCATACGACAAAAGAGGCATCGCCACGGCTGGGGGTCGGTGGTCTTTTCCGTCATAGAGCCTCCTCCATTCATGCGGGCGGCTAGAGATCGATGTTGCGGAGCCGCAGCGAGTTTCCGATGACCGACACGGAACTCAGACTCATCGCGGCGGCTGCGATCATCGGGCTGAGGAGCAAGCCCAGCGACGGATAGAGAATGCCGGCGGCGATCGGGACGCCGATCGCGTTGTAGACGAATGCGAAGAACAGGTTCTGTCGAATGTTATGCATTGTGAGGCGGCTGAGCCGACGTGCACGCAGAATGCCGCGGAGATCGCCTCGCACGAGGGTCACCCCCGCACTCTCCATGGCGACATCCGTACCCGTTCCCATGGCCACCCCCACATGGGCCTGGGCGAGTGCGGGAGCATCGTTGACCCCATCACCGGCCATGGCGACTATTTTGCCTTCCGCCTGCAGCGCCTTGACGTGTTCTGCCTTCTGGTCCGGGAGGACGTCGGCCACGACTTCGTCAAGGCCGAGCCGCTTAGCTACGGCTTCGGCGGTCGTTTGATTGTCTCCGGTGAGCACGACCACCCGAATGCCTTCCTGGTGCAGTCCCGCGATCGCCTCGGGAGTCGATTCCTTGATGGGATCGGCGACGCCCACTAGGCCGGCCAGCTTTCCATCCACTGCCAAAAACATCACGGTTTGCGCCTCCGAGCGCATCGTGTCGGCTGTTTCCATGACCGCGCCGACTTCGGCACCCAACTCTCGCATGAGCTTCTGATTGCCGATCGCGATCTCGCGGCCCTCGATTCGGCCGACGACGCCGCGACCTGTGCGAGAGTCGAAATCGGTTGCATCCTCCAACTCGATTCCACGGTTGACCGCCCCTTCCACGATGGCTTGAGCGAGCGGGTGTTCGCTGGCACGCTCCAGCGACGCGGCGAAGCGCAGGACGTCGTCCTCGCCAAAACCATCCATCGTAACGATCCGGACCAAGCCCGGTCGGCCCTCGGTGAGCGTCCCCGTCTTGTCCACGACCAGCGTGTCCACGTCACGCATAAGCTCGATTGCTTCCGCGTTGCGGAAGAGCACACCCACTGTGGCGGCCTTGCCCGTTGCGACCATGATCGACATCGGTGTGGCGAGGCCCAGGGCGCAGGGACATGCGATGATCAGCACGGCCACGGCATTGATCAGGGCGTAGGCCATTCGCGGTTCGGGTCCGTAAACGGCCCACACGGCGAAGGTCAGGACCGCGACTCCGAGTACCGCGGGTACGAAGTAGCCAGCGACAACGTCCGCCAGCCGTTGGATCGGCGCACGGCTTCGTTGTGCTGCGGCCACCATTGCGACGATCTGGGCGAGGAGCGTCTCTGCGCCAACGCGTTCGGCGCGAATCAGGAGCGAGCCGGTGCCGTTGATAGTTGCCCCTGTGACCGCGCCTCCCGCACGCTTGGTCACAGGGATGGGCTCGCCCGTGATCATTGCTTCATCGACGGCGCTCTCGCCCTCGAGGACGACACCGTCGACGGGAACCTTCTCGCCCGGGCGGACACGCAACCGCTCGCCGACTGCGATGGTGTCGAGTGGCACGTCTTCCTCCGATCCATCGTCATTCAGGCGCCGTGCGGTTTTCGGCGCGAGGCCAAGAAGCGTGCGGATCGCCGCGCTCGTCTGGCTGCGCGCGCGCAGCTCAAGCACTTGCCCGAGAAGCACGAGCGTCACGATGACCGCTGCTGCCTCGAAATAGACGGCGACTTGGCCATCCAATCCGCGAAACGAGGCAGGGAAAATTTCGGGGGTGATCGTTGCGATCGTGCTGTAGATCCAAGCGGCTCCGGTCCCAATCGAGATCAAGGTGAACATGTTGAGATGCAACGTGCGGAGCGACGCCCAGCCTCGCGCAAAGAAGGGCCAGCCACCCCACAGCACGACGGGTGTGCCGAGAACGAGCTGGACCCAAGCGAGCGTCCTTGGCTCGAAGCGGGCGGTAAGCGGGTTTCCGGGGATCATCTCGCCCATCGCGATTGCGAAGACCGGAAGCGTCAGCACGAGGCTGCCCACGAAGCGCCGGGTCATGTCAGCGAGCTCCGGGTTCTCGTCGGTTTCGCTGGGGCTCATCGGTTCGAGTGCCATGCCGCAGATCGGACACGATCCGGGATCGTCCTGCACGATCTCCGGGTGCATGGGGCAGGTCCATGAGCTGCCGACGGTCGCGATATGATCGTCTTCGCGGGGAGCCCCCTCGATCACGAAGCGGGCGGGGTCGTCTCGGAAGCGCGACAGACAGCGCGCGGAGCAGAAGTGGTAGGTCTCGCCATCGTATTGATGCTGGTGTGGTCCGGATGGGTCGATCGTCATGCTACAGACCGGATCGATTGCCTGTGCTGCCTCTGGCGTCATCTGAGTGACCTCCGAACTCATTGCTGATGCCGCTGCCCTGCTTTTCGACCCGTTAATGGTCGCTATCAGCGTCGTGCCCATGGCCGCCGCCGTGCTCGGTCTTCTCGCCGAAAGTGGCGATGAGCCCCGCGACGAATTCCTCCCGCTCCGCGTCCGAAAGCCGAGCCTCGGAATGTGCTGGCAGGTAGAACCAAGGGGGCATCTCACTCTCCCTGACCATCTTCGCAGCGTCATCGCCGTGATTCTTGTCCCGCCCCCATTCGGAGATGTTGAAATGAGACCGGCCTTCCTCGACGTCTCGTTGGACGAGCCAGGACATCGGCGCAACAAAGCTATAGGCCGGCCACTCCGTTTGGTTGCTATGACAATCCTTACAGGCGCGGAAGAACAGCTCGCGGGTGCGAGCCTGGTCCCAATTAGGCTCGTTTCTGATATCCGGATTGTCGTGTTCTCTTCCGTAGGGCACTAGCTGAATGATAATTCCAAGCGCTATTAGGGCGGTGAGCCCGACGCCAATGACTCGCACAATAAACGTCCTTTTCGGGGGGTGTCGTTTAGGGACTGGGGGCCAGCCTTTTTAGGCGCGTTACTCCCGTAAGTTCAAGGTATACGGGGCAGGCAGGTTAAAGGTGACCGCGAAGATGGAATTAGGTCCTTGGGTCAGCCAGCACTTGGGCGGAAAAAGAGCGCGCGCGCCCGAATTCCGACCGCCACACCTAGGTAGGCTCCGGCGGCCGCACCCATCAGCCAGCCTAATAAAATTCCGAACGAGGTGTCCACCGATTGCAGCGTAACGCCCGGAATGAGCAAGATGAATAGCGCGGTAGCCGGAATGAACGCCTTGACGGGCTGCCGCGCGACGCCCAGGAGCAAGATCGTTGACACGGCGCCAAAAAAGAAAGTTGTTACGATGCCAAAGCAAAGGGCGCTAAGTGCCGTCCCGCCGACTCGCGTGATGGGTGCTCCTATGGAGGTGCCCGACCACCAGTGGAGGAAGTGAGGATCGGGGCAAACTGCGCTGCAAAGTCCGGCGATGCCGAGCCCCAAGACTCCGATAGCCGCAGCACGATCGAGTGGAAGCGTTGGCGTGCGCAGTCGCAGGAGCGCAAACGCAACGGCCACCACGAGAAGCCCAGACCACAGCGCACTAAGCATGGCTACGTGCCATGTGGGATGATGCCCGAACGGATGCCGTGAAATGAGAAGTGTCACGCCGGCGGCGCCGACGATTCCTGCGACGCCGGCAACCGCTAAGAGCCGAGCCGTTCGCCCCCCCCGTCGCTCGACATCCTCTCTGATCGCCGAAAAAATTCCCGAGCGAACTCCCTCGCGAATCTCGGGTGGCGTCTGATCCGTATCCGTTGTCATGCCTTGTCATGCCTTGTCATGCCTTCTTCCGGTCCATGGACGAAAGCAGCAGGCGCCTAGCTTCTCGGGACCGAAAGAGGATGTTCGATCGCGGCCTCCAACCGAAGTCGTTGGATCGCTCGCGAGGCCATTTTTTTGACTGCATCCACCGATTTTCCGAGGTGTTGGGCGAGTTCCGGGTAATCGGTTCCCTCGACCTTTGCTGATAAAACAACGTAGCGCTCCTCCGGGGAGAGGGTGTGGAGGAGCTGGTCGGCCAGTTCTCGGTCGGCCGCCTGTCCCTCGGCCCCCGGTTGCTCAGAGCAAGGGTCCCAATCCTCGATTTGAACCTCGTGGCTGCGGAAGGCGCGGCGGCGATCATCGATGAGTAGCCGGTTCGCGATCTGAAAAAACCACGGGGTGAAGGCACGTGTGGGATCGTAGCGGTCTCGAGCCCGGTGGATTCGAAGAAAGAGATCCTGGTAAAGGTCTTCGGCACGCTGGGGAGAGGCGGTGCGCTTGATGAAAAATGCGTAGGCTCGGGGCTCATAGCGCCGGAAGAGCTCGTCAAACGCGTCCGCGTCTCCCGCGACATAGCGCGCCATGAGGATCTCATCTGATCGTTCCTCCTTCAATTGTGTCTTTTTAGTCATACGGACCTCCTCCCGCTGAGTGACAACTAGTTCTACTGCACCTTGCGTGCCAGTCCTGCTAGTCCATGAGTGGTGGCTCTCGCGGTCTACGTGAGGTGTAATGTCCCGTTCGCAATCCTAGTTGGGGCGAAATGCCTCATATTGCAGGGGCTGCGCCAATCCGCCCGTCTGTGATGGGCTCCAATTTTCTTCCTCGCGTCCTGTCATTGGGCCGGGCTTGAGACAATGGGGAGAGTAGTCGAGGACCCGCGCAACTGGGCTGGCTCTCGCAGGGACACCGACGCTGGATCTCGCAGTGCTGGCGTCGGCGATTGCGGTGACCTTGGCGCTGAGCCAGGTCATTGCTGGTTCGTAGACCCGGGCTCACGATATAGGGTCGTGCTGCAGGGACGCAATAACTCAGCGGGGCCCGTCACCTTTCGCACGCTCGCTGCGTATTAGGCGGTGCAGGCGAGTCTCTTCGCTGCATGAAGAAGATCGAGCAAAGAACGCGGTGTCGCAGCTGCTGCGCGGTTGGAGCTTCTCACAAGTCGTAGTCGAGGCAGCACGCTAGGTGTTGGATCGCTGCCCGACGCGCTAATGCGGCGAAGGAATTGTCATGGACGAATTGCAGACGGGCCCAAAACTACAAGAAGCCCCGGACGATCAGGTCGGGGTGAGGCGCATGGCGCTCGTCCTCTTCGCGGTAGCCGCTGGGTACTTCTTATGGACGGAGCACCGCGCTCATGTGATCGAATACCTGCCTTGGACCTTTCTCTTGCTCTGCCCCTTGATGCACGTCTTCATGCATGGAAGCCATGGGGGGCATGGCTCACATGGTTCAAATTCCGACGGAGCGCACGGGGGACCCGAATCGTGAACCACGACGGAGCCTATGGTCTCTGGTCGGTCGTCGTGATCAACGCAGTCGTGTTCATCCTCTTCGCATTCAGCTTTGCGAAGCCGCAGAGTTCGAGGGACTGGCGCTCTTTTGGCGCCTTCTCCGCCTTTCTCGTGGCGCTCTTTGTCGAGATGTACGGCTTCCCGCTCACGATCTACCTGCTTTCGGGTTGGCTCGGTCAGAAGTTCCCGCAGCTCGATCTCTTTACGCACGAGTCGGGCCATCTCTGGCACACCCTCTTTGGTTGGCAGGGGAATCCGCATCTCGATCCGTTCCACATCGTAAGTTATCTGCTTATAGGTGGCGGCTTCTGGATTCTCTCGTCGGCTTGGCCAGTTCTGTACCGCGCGCAGCAGGAGCACCAACTCGCAACGACGGGCGTGTACGCGCGGCTGCGACATCCGCAGTATGTGGGTTTCATTGCGATCATGGCCGGTTTCCTTTTTCAGTGGCCGACGCTCATCACGCTAGTGATGTTTCCGGTCCTCTTCGTCATGTACGTGAGGCTTGCTCTTGGTGAAGAAAAAGAGGCGGTAGCGGAATTCGGTTCGGTCTATACCGACTATGTGTTCACAACGCCGCGTTGGATTCCGAAGTGGCGGCCCGCGAGAAATCTCCGGGGCACGGCCTAGTGCATTTTGAATCGATCGTGTTTCGTGGTTCAACAAGTTCCTATGACGAAAAGAAGGAGTCAGAAAATGGGCAAAATGTACGTACTCACTCTCGGGTTGTTGGTGTCCCTCTTGGCGTCGCCGGTCGTCGCGCAAGAGGGCCACGAAGGTCACGAAGGTCACGAAGGTCACCAGTCCAAGGATGGGGAGGCGATGGAGGAATCGGTGGAGACCGACCGCGCCGGTATGGGCCACATGGGAATGAAGATGGGGATGATGGGCAAGGATCATTCGAAGCACATGCAAGAGATGCACGCGAAGATGGGCGAACTCCAAAAACACACAGAGAAGATGGAAGGGATGACGGATCCAGAAAATCTGGCAGACGAAATGAAGAAACACATGCGGATGATGGACGAGATGATGGAGAAAATGATGGCGTCGATGATGCAAGGCGACATGTAGTCGACGACGGGTGTATCGACCGTGCCTTCGCCAGGGAGAATCCGTGACTGACGACCTCGATGGACTAACTCGCCGAACTTTTGTTCAGGGGGCGCTTGCAACGGGAGTGCTCTCGGGCCTTCTTCCGTTGACGCCCGCTTACGCGCGTCCTCTCGTTGGTCCGACGGCGCGGGTTTCAAGCGGCGCGGGGTCCAGTGTCAAGATGGATCTCATCCTGCGACCGGAGCGGATCGAGATTGCGGGCGACATCGGCTCGGTCATGACGATCAACGGCAGCGTCCCGGGTCCACTCGTCGAACTCTATGAAGGGCATGACGCCGTCTTGCGCGTCATAAACCACCTCCCGAACGACAGCTCGATTCACTGGCACGGCCTCCTGCTTCCCTTCGAGATGGACGGTGTCCCGGGCGTGACCTTTCCCGGCATTCCACCCGGAGAGACGTTCGAGGCTCGGTTTCCCGTCGTGCAGAGTGGTACCTACTGGTATCACAGCCACTCTGGTCTCCAGGAACAGTCGGGCGTCTACGGGCCGTTGGTCGTGCATCCCCGAAAGCCCGATCCGTTTGCGTACGACCGCGACTACATCGTGATGCTCAGCGATTGGACCTTCCAGGACCCGCATCGTGTCGCGGCTCGCCTCAAAAAGAGGAGCGACTACTACAACTACCAGAAACGCACCGCGATCGACTTCCTCAAAGATGTCGGGAGCGAGGGATTGAGCCCGACGCTTTCCGACCGATTCGCATGGGGCAATATGCGAATGGATCCCACCGACTTCGCGGACGTCACGGGCATCGCCTACAGCTATCTGATGAACGGGTTGCATCCAGAGGGAAACTGGACAGGGCTCTTCAAGCCCGGCGAACGCATACGTCTTCGTTTCATCAACGGCGCTGCAATGAGCTTCTTCAACGTCCGGATCCCGGACCTGCCGATGACCGTCGTTGCGGCGGACGGGCAGAACATCGATCCGGTCGAGATCGATGAGTTCCAGATTGGCGTCGCCGAGACGTACGACGTGATCGTCGAGCCGCGCGACCGCGCTTACACGCTATTTGCGGAGTCGATGGACCGAAGCGGCTTTGCGCGCGGGACGCTTGCGCCCGCCGAAGGGACGCAGGCTGCGGTGCCTGACCTGCGCGAGCGTCCGCTTCGCACCATGGTCGACATGGGAATGGATATGGAAAAGATGGACGTGGGCGTTATGGAGATGGAGTCCGGAAAAGGCATGTCTTCGCACGGTCCTGATGGCCAAGGCACAGGGGATCATGAGATGGGAGGTCCGGAGAAGGGTCCGGGGCCGATCGTTGCGCGTCATGGCCCCGACCACCATGGGCCCGCCAACACCAGCGTCGCCACGGTTCAACGCGATCGTCTCGGCGAGCGCGGGAGGGGGCTCGCGGAGGTCCCACACCGAGTGCTCGTCTACGCGGATCTGCGGAGCCCAGAGCCGCGTGAGATTCGCCCCCCGGCGCGCGAGATGGAACTCCATCTGACCGGAAACATGGAGCGCTACATGTGGTCCTTCGACGGGAAAAAGTTCTCCGAAGTGAAGGGACCCATCGAGTTCAGCTACGGAGAGCGACTGCGGCTCACGATGGTGAACGACACGATGATGGAGCATCCGATCCACCTGCACGGAATGTGGATGGAGCTCGAGAACGGCCAGGGCGACCGCATTCCGCGCAAGCATACGATCGCGATCAAACCTGCCGAGCGTGTCTCGGTTCTGATCGACGCGGATGCGCCAGGCCGCTGGGCCTTCCATTGCCATCTCCTCTACCACATGGACATGGGCATGTTCCGCGTGGTGCGTGTCTCATGAGGTGGCGGACTGTGGTCAGCTTGCGCGTCACGATCTCCCTGTTTGCGGCGATGCTGCTCGTTGCTGCAGGGGCCGGTGCCCAGACGCCGGATGGTGCGCCGGCCGACTGGCCCGAGCCGGTACCGGACTTGGATTTCTATGGGATGCTGCTCGTCGATCAATTCGAGTATCGAGCGACCAACGAGGAGGACCTGATTGCTTGGGAGGTTGCCGGATGGTATGGCGGAGACGTGAACCGGCTCTTCTTCAAGAGCGAGGGCGGCCGCCGCACGAGTAGCCCTACGGCGGGCGACGCAGAGCTCCAACTTCTCTACAGCCGATTGATCCTGCCGTTCTGGGAGGTTCAATTGGGTGTGCGCCAGGATTTCAATGATGGTCCCGGACCCGACCGGCAACGCACGTTTGCGGTGATCGGCCTAGAGGGTCTGGCGCCTCAACGGTTCGTCGCGGAGCCTGCTCTCTTCATCAGTGACGAAGGCGACGTTTCGTTTCGCTTCGAGGGCACTTACGACTTGTTCGTCACCCAACGTCTCGTTGCCCAGCCACGTTTCGAATTCGACTTGGCATTTAGCGATGCCGCGGACTTTGGCGTCCAGAGCGGTTTCAATGATGTCGTGTTTGGCCTGCGCCTTCGGTACGAAATCCGACGCGAACTCGCGCCCTATGTCGGGTTCAATTGGAGCCGCAAGCTCGGGGATACAGCGGATCAAGCACGAGACGAGGGAGAGCAGGTGGATGACCTTTCCTTCGTTGCGGGCGTGCGGTTTTGGTTCTGAACATGAGCGCCGCCCACTCTGTTGGGCGGAGAAATTGGAGAGGTTGAACATGTCGAGTTCGAAGATGTTAAGGCTTGCGAGTGGCTTGATGCTCGTTGCACTAACAGCGCTGCCCGCGTTCACACAGGAGCCCAGCCATCAAGATCAGATGCTGGCGAAGATCGAGGCCAGGAGGATGGAGATTCGTCATCACACCGAGGTGTTGGAGTCGATCGACGATCCCGACATGCTTCAGCGTGAAATGCAGGTGCATTTTCTCATGACGGAAGAACTCCTCGCTTGGATCGGCGAACACCAGAGCCATCGCTTGGCGGCGGAAACAGCCGCCACACAAAACGAAGCAGCTGCAGAAGCCGTCAGCGAGGGGGCGGCAGGCGGAATGGGCCGCAAGATGGGCATGAAGGGAATGGACCGAGGCAAAAAGATGGGCATGGGGATGATGGGAATGAGTGGCATGGGCGCGATGGGCAACGGTGATGGGGATGAAGGTGGTGAGAAAGGGACGTCTTCCTCGAACAGTCATTCCGGCACCGGCTCAGCGACTGGGGCGGCATCGGCGGCCGCATCGCGCATCGCGGAACGCGAGGCGATGTTGCAGGAGATTTCGACTCATACGCTCTATCTACAGAGCATCAAAGATCCTCGAGAGCGAGCGACGGAAAACGTGAAGCACCAGCTCATGCTCGAGCGGCTGATGGAAAAGATGCAGCAGTGAGGGCACGAGAGTCGAATGGGGTGAGTACCGCATCCCCCCTTCGCATACCGACCCCGCATCGTTCGTGAGGGGATCTAGGATGTGTCTTTCTAGAAGGTGTGAATCATGCACGTAGGTATGTGGGGCTTGGCGTTCATCGTCATCGTTGTCCTTTCGTGGCTCCTCTACAGCTATTTCGCGCCCGCGTCCTGGCGAGAATGGAGTCGGGCGGGCATTGTCCAGGCCTTCATCATCGCCTTCTACGCCGAGATGTATGGGTTTCCGCTCACGATCTATTTGTTGGCTCGGATCTTCGGACTCGACGTGGCTTGGACCGACGGTGGCAACCTGTGGGCGCAGCTTTTCGGAACGCCCGTCGCACATACGGTCGCGATGCTGCTCGGGTACTCGATCGTGTTTGCGGGGGCCACATTGGTCGCCGACGGCTGGAGATCGGTCCACCGAGCTCGCCGCGAGGATCGCCTGGTCACCGAGGGGACGTACGCGCTCATCCGGCACCCGCAATACACCGGGTTGTTCATGATCGTCTTCGGGGAGGGGATTGTGCACTGGCCAACGATCGTCTCCGTGGTTGCGTTCCCAATCATCGTTGTCGCTTATACGTTGCTCGCCCGTAGAGAAGAGCAGGCCATGATCGAGAAGTTTGGCGACAGGTATCGTGAGTATCAACATCGAGTCCCGATGTTCGTTCCGCGTTTACCAAGCGCAACGCAGCAGGAGGTGTGAAGTGACGGTGTCGAGCCTGACGATGATCAGCGGTGTGGCACTCCTCCTCGTATTCGGTCTCGTTGGTTGGAGACTCCGAAATAGAGAAGACGCTCATTTTTCGAGGCAGGAGAGAGGGGACAATGACGTAGATGGACGGTGACGAGTTACG
>Ga0316208_1000735_pt1 | contig 36556 bp, 18 predicted proteins | sample 3monopyrite_MG_FD_204944 | JGI IMG/M metagenome (GOLD analysis project Ga0316208, IMG submission 204944) | Microbial mat bacterial communities from mineral coupon in-situ incubated in ocean water Damariscotta River, Maine, United States -... | ecosystem: Environmental > Aquatic > Marine >...
GTGTTGACGATGCTCGGCTTCGTGATCCTGATCGGCACGGTCGTCAACAACCCGATTCTGATCGTGCATCAATCGCTGAACCTGATGCGCGAGAAGAACCTTCCACCCAACACCGCGATCATCGAAAGCGTCCGCACCCGAGTCCGACCCATCTTCATGACCACCCTGACAACGGTCCTCGGCCTGCTCCCCCTGGTCCTCTTCCCTGGAGCAGGCAGCGAACTCTACCGCGGCCTTGGCAGCGTGGTCCTGGGCGGGCTGCTGGTCTCAACAATCTTCACCCTGGTCCTCGTCCCCACCCTCTTCAGCCTGATGCTCGACGCCAAGTCCGTGGTCGCTCGCAACATCCGCCTGTCCGTGCGCAGAAATTGAAAACTACGTGGAGCCAATCGCGTCGCGCCGTACATTTTTGACTCGACTCTTTGTGTGATCGCATACCGCCGTTCTAAAGTAACCCAACCCATCGCGGGTCAATTAATGGATCGCCAAAAGGTTGTCTTGGATGCCCAAGGCGTATTAACTTGCACAGCAAGTAGCGGCTGCAAAGCAAACACAGAATAGAGAGTCACCGCGCAACTGATCGTACAACCAAGCGGCAAAGTATAAGGAACCATACGATGAAACAGCTCCCGCCATCAGCGGCTCGACTGTCACTTAGATTGCTCTCATGTGTCACTTTGATCTGCTTTTGTGCTTCAGCATTAGCGAACGGTCAACTGAACCGTTATGAGGTCGACAAGCTTTCCAAACATCTCGCCAATAGAACGGAAGACGCTGCTGCATATGCCACGCGGGCTGGATACTGGGCCGCAGCTGGCTTTTACGATCTCTCACTCAAAGATTACTCCCTTGCTGTATATTACGATCCCGATTCTGCTGACTACCTCGTGTCTCGAGCGATTGTTCATTTCACCCTGAAGGACTACGCGAAGGCAGACAAAGATTGCAGGAACGCGATTGAGCTCGATGGTGCGAATTTGGGAGCCTACCGAACTCGGTCACATATATTACTTCACCTCGGACGCTACAAAGAGGCGATCGCTATCGCCAGTATAGGCTTAGCGATTGGCCCAAGTGACCCCAAGCTCTGGCGGATTCGGGGGCATGCGTATGGTGAGATTGACCAAACCGTAAAGGCTGCCAACGATCTTCGCTTAGTTGTCGAGATTGAACCAAAGAATGCAGAAGCTTGGAGTGACCTTGGGCATTTCCTTCAGAAGAACAATGATCTCGACGGTGCTTTATCGGCTTTGAGCAAATCTTATTTTCTTAACAACACCCTGCTGGCAGCCAATCTGCACCTTGGCCAAGTTCATCTTGCCCAAGGACACGTCGATCTGGCTGAGAAAGCATTCGATCGGGTCGTTACAGTTTCACCGAGCTGGCAGTCTCGCCTTAACATGTCCTACGCCAAGATTGACGCTTCTCGCGGCGTTTACGAGGTCGGGCAGAAAAACTGGTTGGCGGCCATCCAGCATTTCAACAAGTCTTTGGCGCGTCACCGCGATGCTAGCGTTCGACTTAATCTCATGGACGCGTATAAGGCACAGCTGCGCCATTTACTGATGCACGATGGAAACGCTACTGGCGCGGAGAGTCTCTTCAAGGAGGCAACACAGAATTTTCCGCACGACCGGCCAGCTCTCAATCGATACTTTTCATCGATCTGGACTGACTGGGGCCTGGCTGAAAAGGGAAACCTGGAGACTGCTCGACTTCGCTTCAACAGAGCTTGGAAACTTAGCCAGACGACGGAAACGAAGAAGACTCTCATTGAAGCCACTGTGAAATTGATGGAATACTACGGGCATAAATCCGGCGGAACGACTGCTGCGCGGGACGCCTATAATGAAGCCCTCAAACTTGCGATCGGTAACGACACGCTGACTCTCATGATCCAGAAAAAGGCAAGTGCGATGAATCTTTAGAAAAAGAAACCGAGGCAATCGGATACCTTGACTCCAACGCCCCAGCTTCACTTTCGGCCTACACCGCTCTTCCAGCAATCATCGACGGACTTCACGAGACGGACGTGGCGAAGCAACATTCAGTGGTGCGCTTCCAGCAGGTTTCCAAAAACCGGTTTTTTCGATTAATGACCGACCAGTGGGATAGCGGGGTTCTGCTGGTGGGGCAGCTCGAAGACGCGAAACTGAAGGTAACGTCATTGGAATCAATGATGCACCGTTGCCAGGAATGACGGCCGGCAAACGCGGCATTTGGGGCTGAGCCGGCCCCGGAATCACTGGTTTTGTAGCTGGCTGCAATGGCTTGATTCCCAGTGCCTCGTTGACCCTTCGATTCAAGAGCGACTCGACTGCCGAAGAGTTGGCCTCACTCTTGTCAAACATCGTATTGATCGTTTCCCCTACGCCTTGAACGTTAATCCTGGCCGTTGCTCCAGGCCGCAGGCCCAGCAGGTCTTCGATGGTTGGATAGATGGAAGCCTGACCAACGATCACGTTTTTCTGAATCGATTTCTTCGCTTGTGGGAGCGGTCGGAACGCCAGCCCCAGAATGGGAATGTCTTCGAGCAAGGGTACTCCCCGACCGTTACGAGCGGCCTTAAGTGACACCTCGTAGCGGCTGATTTCCCGCCATTCGAGATTGCCCAACTGCACTTCCGTATTGACGAAGTGCCTTTTTACTCGGCCAAGCTTTCGTTCGTCCGGACGCGTCGGTTCGAGCAGGTCTGTCGTGTACATGTAGTCAAAGTCAAAGACTACCGATTGGCCGTCAGGCTGCACGACGGGGCGGACCTCGAATCCAGTCCCCGTTTCGAATTTGTAGATTGCCGGGTCCGGAACAAGCTTTTCCAGTTCCGTCCCAAACTGCGGCCTTACCGACGAATCGGCATACAACATGGTCTGCTGGTCGCCGCTCGTCGACAACCCTGGCAGAATGCTCTTGATTGATCCATCTACCGTGCTGCCAGAAATCGACTGACCAGCAAACATGTTCGTCAGAGTGGCGAAATTTGGATCCCCCAGCAAAGGGCCAAGGTCCTTGTGCAAAGCGTAGGCCGACTTCAATGCTTCCGCGATCGCGATGTCGCGTTTCGGAAGGTCAAATTCGAAAGTTGCTTGCGGTGCAACTTTGCCGAAGGCTCGATTGTTCGTCAGGATCGTTGTGCGTTCGACCGTACCGAGTTCCACATCCCACTCTTCCGTGGCCATGCGGATGCGATCAATTGCCGGATTATAGAACTGAGCATAGACGTCATCTTCCATTGCGATAACTGCTTGCTTGATAAGTCGGTCCATGGCAGCCTTGCGTCCTCGCAGCGCGTCCATAGCGTCAAGCTGTCGATCTGTCAGATCATCAATTTCTGTATCGACAATGTAGGCCTCTGCTCCCGTCAAACCTTTCCCTGCTTCGACGAGTAGCTCTCTACGTTTGATGAGCGATTCACGACGCGATCGCAGCATCGCTTCGATGGTCATGCCCTGAACCAGTTTTACAACTTCGCGCTGAAGTGAATTCAGACGATCGCTCGGCCCGGTGGGGTCTCCGGATTGTGACTCACTGAACATCGTCCGTTGCATTTCGAACACTTCCGTAGGCAGACAGTTCTGCTCAGCGAGAGATCGATAATCGCGATCGAAGAGAGTCATAATGGAGTTAAAGCGGTAGTTCTTCTCACCGTGTGCGAGGATCTTTTTTCGGCTGCACAGTTCGTCTCCCCACGCTCGAGGATCCCAGCTTTTTTTGATTCTATTCGTCTCGATCCAGCGGGCGTCCATTTCCGGCAGGTAATGTCTGAGGTAGTACTGAAATCGAGCGCCGATTGCCTGACGGTGTTCGCCCTTTGCCAAGCCTGTGATCAGCATCGCTTCCGCCAGCGTCAGCGAGTCGGCAGACGACAGACTTACGAGCTTGTTAAACGGATCAAACGTGACAGAGTAGTCGTAAACGTCGGCAATCTCTTCCAGAAAATCGGCGCCAAAGAATGAGGACAGGTAGGCATGCCACCGAACGCGAGTCTTCTCGTCTTTATGTCGTTCGTTTTCGCCATCCAATGCCCATCCAGAAATGGGGCCGTCAGTAAGCGACGCCTTGCCATTCGCGTAATGCGTTCTGAAAGTTTGAGTTGCAACGTTCGCTGACACTTCCGCAACCGCTCTCCGAAAAATATTCTCAGAGACATTCGTCAAGAACCGGCCTCGGCTTAAGTGACCTTCCATTCGTCGAACGGTATTGTCCATGCGGGCTCCGGATTCACCGTTGAGCTGAATGGTCATGATACCGATTTTCACCTGGCCAACCGGGTGATCAATTTGGTTGAGCATCTGTCGAATTCGGACGACCCCTGCCCGCGGACCTCGCAGATGGATTACTCCTTCCCCAATGACACTGATCGAGACCTGCGACACCGGGTCAACCGAGTTCAGATCGCCTGGCACATAGGTGTCCGGGTCAATTTTGGCAGCCGAGACCTCACGTCGAAACTGAGTCTTCGCGGCGAGTTCTTCCTCGTTCTCCTTTTTGCGGGACTCCGCCTGTTTTTCGATAACCAGCGCTTTCTGCTGCTCGATGTCACCAAGAAGTGACTGCATTTCTGACTGCAACGCCTGCGTGGATTCCGGGCCACCTTGAAAACGGCCAGTTTCGCGATCCAGTTGATCTTTCTCTCGATTCAAGCGGGCGATTTCAGCATCAAGTCTGTCCTTATCAGCAGTTTTCGTTGTTCCCGCAAGTTCGGTCTGCAAATCAGCAATTCGATCCCTGGTAGAATCCAGTGCCCGACGAACCTGGAGCTGAGAGCGTAATTCGCCAACCAACGTCGCCAGGCGATTTTCCTTTTGTCGCAGATCAATCGCTGCCTCACGTGCAGTCTGCTCAGCTTCTTTCCGAAGAAATTTCGCCGACTCAAAGTCGTCGCGAGCAGATTCAGCCGCTCGTTGCAGTGTTGAAACGGCTGCCGCGTTGTACGACTTAATGTTGCGATTGATGATCTGTGCAACCCGATGAGCGTCCCGAAAGTAGTAGAGCTCAACACGAGCGGTGACGACTTCGTTTCGGAGCGACCGTTTGCTGCTGCCAGTAATTTTTGCCGTATCAACTGGTGCAGGGCCGACAAACTCGGGGAACGCAATATGCTCACCCGTTTTTCGGTCACCCAGTCCACGAGTCAGCGATTGCAGTGTGTCACTTCCTCCCGCTGAGGCTGGCGCGGCGGCCGACTGACGAGGCAGTGTGATGTCAGTTTGAGTTCTGTCGGTGGCACTACGGACTAGCAGCGTGACTTTGCTGGTGTCTTTCAGGCTCCGCCAGGCTGCATGTGCCAGCCGTTTGGTTTCCTTGAAAAAAGTGCCGTTGACGTGGGTGACTGTGTCGCCATCTCGAATACCCGCAGCGAAGGCTTCTGCTGACGCGTTACCAGCAGTGACGGTCCCCCCACCGTCGGCAAGAACGAGCCCCTGGGCTCGGAGTGCTGCCTTGACTGTGTCCTCGCGTGCCAGGTTGACATCCCGTGCCGTGCTGGCGCCCCCGTCGGCGATACTGAGCGTCATCTCGTCAAGGCCGACCGTGACTTCCTCAAGCGTTCGTTGGATGCTCGCCAGAGAGGTCCACTCGGCAGCCGGACCGATCTTAAGTATCTGGTCGCTCTCACTGATTCCTATGTCCGAAGCAATGCTTCCCGAAGTTCTGCTTTTGACCTTCAGGCCAGTGGTAATCAAGTTGTAGGACAGCTCCGTAATTCCGAAGTCATCGAGTGCGTTTCCAAACTCGTTGTTGGTTAAGGCACGGGTTGTCGTTGCTGTCTTGTTGCCTCCAATGTCGAGTGTCAGTTTGTCGCCTTTGCCTGCCTGCTCGGCAATGACCGACAGGAATTCGGGGTAACTGCTCCAAACGACGGTTGATGAGGGCTTAATGTTCTTGCCGGCGCCGCTTGATATGCCTGACGCGGATTGGGTGATTTGCGAGCCAGCGTCAATTTCAGCAATGACAACGTAGCTGAACTGATTGAAGGTAAAGCTTTTGAATCCGAAGTCCTGGAGTGTTTGTGGGACATCTAAAGCTGGCTGTCCAGGCTGTGGGAGCATGACCAACATGTCGACGTCACGATTTGCTGCTGGATCAATTGTCAGCTTGAAGTTCCCCGTGAGTGCCTCAGTCTTGAGTGCTGCGACGGCGGTGGCGGATGTGGCGGAATTCATCCCGACATTGACGATCGTGTCATCTTTCTTCAGGCCCGACGCTTCCGCGATTCCAGACACCTTCAGTACTTGCGGTTTTCCACCGGCGTTGGTCAGTTCAAGGCCGAGCTTCTTCAGTGTTCCGTCATTGTCATCCGCGATCATCTGCGCCATGGCAGTATTTCCGCACGTGGCAAGCAACGCGATCAGCAGGCCAGCCGCCTGCAGGATTTGAGGTTTCATGTCCGCTCCTTCCGTGGAGTTTGGATTTTGAATCGATAGTTCTCGTTTGATGCCCTGCGGGACCCATTCCCGAAGGGCGTCGGCAGCGTGGCCCAACGAGTGGCTGGTCGCTGCCTAAGCTGAGCACTCTTTGACGGCACTGGCTACGGCGCCGAGAGGGTGCCTGGTGTTCTCGGAGGGACGCTGCCCAACAAGCCGGAGATGATTGGCAGACGGCGGCCGATGGCCGTCGGTGCAGCCAGGCCTCTCTCGACTGCAGCTTTCAGCGAGGTGACGGCCTCGTTGCCACCGTTAAGCAACGGATTGCCGCCCGTGGCCTGCTTCTCGAGACGTTTGCGAAGGAAGTTGTATTTCCAGTCTCGGTTGTCGTAATCAACGTCGTGGCCACCGCTTCGGTGAAAGTGGATCTCGACCGTCACATTTGGGTAAAGATATTTAATCTCTCGATTGCTGTGCACGATGATCGGCGCGCCGGCCGGCATCTTAACAGGTATCGAAACTTCGCATCCACTTCGAGGATGTGTCACCCGAACTCTGGTATCGCCGCCCGCAAAGTTCGGCCCCTGGAAGTACCGATCGCCGTCGTAGTAGTATGAATGACGAATCACTGCGGACTCACGAAGAGGACCACCGCCTTCCCGCAGGAACTCAATCTCCTGATAACCTTTTGGCGGCAATCCATGATTGAGAACGTGACCGATTACCTCGTCTGGTGCGTGATCCAGTTGAGACTTCTTTGATCCGTCGGTTGCGCGGAGTTTTCTCTCGACCGTGCCGATCTCGCGAAACACCGCGACAACGTCTTCCGAGTTTTCAAGCTGAAGAGCCAGTTGCTGTGCCTCTCGCAAACTCCACCAGGCTTCCACCGTGTTGCGTTGGCTGCGTTCCGCATCGGCCAGAATGACCATTCCTCGAACCCGCTCCAACAACTTACCTTGATCGATCGAAAGCGCCGCCTCTCGCGCCGTCGAAGAATCCTTGTCAGAACCGAACAATCGTGTCAGTCGCTTGAGAAGAATCGTGCGCTGTGCGGGATCTCGGACCTGCTCAACCTCTCTTAACACGTCCTGGCGAAGCTCTCCAGCTTCGAGGTCTGTGCTGAGCACTCGCGTTGCTGTTTTCTCAAGGCTCTCAAGATCGCGCAGAGCCTGTTTCTCCACCGAATCGACAATTACTTGGGTTGGCGATGGCGACTTCACACGGTCACTCGTCTTAATACCTGATGCTTCCTGCCAGGCTAAGACCGACTGGAACGTTCCCAGCGACAAGACGAGTACCGGCACCTTCCACTGTTTCGAAAGTCCGTAAACAACGCCACTCCACGGTGGTGGCCAGAACGGCGACGCATGGTCGCTCGATTTTCGACGATTCATCGAGACCTCCCTGTCTCAAGAGCCAGTGTCTGCGCCGAGCGTGCAGAAACGACGACAACAACTGACTCGGCCCAAAATTACGCGGTGGCTGAGCGACAGCCATTCGGTCACATCCTCCGATGCAACTCCGCATTTGTCTGCAGGCACGTCACCACTTCAGTGCAGCACTTACCCGCTAATGTACAACCGTCATAATCGACAAAAAGCATGAACGTGCCGGAGCCCGAACCGCGACATTCCCCTCCATCCTTTCGATTCATTCCAGATAACCCGCAAAGTTTTACAGCAGGTGGTCTCCGGTGACGCATTTGGCACGAATACCCACCACCAGATGCGTATTGGCAGGCCCAACGGATCGATCGTCGGCGGTTTCCGTAGAGTCGCGAGTTAACTCAGGTAACTTGCTCCGACTTTGACGAGGTCGCTTCCCGTCGCCATTCAGTAGATCGATCAGTCAATCCGGCAACCTTCTGCGTCAAGTCGCACTTTCGCCTGTGATGTAACGTTCATGGCTGCGACATCGGTGAACAGTTCATCCCGAGTTTCGCAACGCACTGCTGTGCTGACCTTGCCAGCTCGCGTCCTTCGTCCTCGCTCTTGACGATTCGTGCCAGCTCAAACTCCAGGTGCGCGGTGAAGTACGGCATTCGGAATCGTTCGCTCAGTTGTCGACCTTTGCGAAAGGAACGGCGGGCTCGGGCAACGCGTCCTTGCAGCATGTGAATTCGGCCGTCGCAAAGACGTTTCAGCGGACTGGAGATTGGGATCATCAGACTGAAGATCGTCAGGCGTCGCTGCATTCGGCGCAGGCGGCTCATCATCTTTCTCCTGGTCGCGGCCCCTGGTTCTGCCGCGCAGACTTCGGAGTAGAGATCGACCAGTGCGGAGTAAACCGGTAGCAGGTAGACGGCGACAGGCTGAGCGTTACCGATGACCGTTTCGATCTGGTCGGCCATCTCTAACGCCGACGACCATTCGCCGCGTCTCAAACGAGCAAACAACAGCCCTCCGCGAGCCAGCACTTCGTCGGCCAGTGCCAGTTCTTCATCAGCGTCGAGCCAGTGCTGCAACTCTCGTTCGGCGTCGAGCACTTCCTCACTGTGCGGGTCTTTCGCCGACTCTACCCACAGCAGCCAGCCGTAGGCCCATGTCGCCACCTGGATCCCGAGACCCGTGTCGGCGGCGTCACGCAGCTTGCGAGCGTGCTTCGCCAACCGGTCCCATTCGCCATTCCAGCACGAAAGGTTCAGCGTCAACGCCGTCGCTTCCGACCAGCGTCGATGGTCACCGATCGACGTGCACAACTCCAACGCCTGATCGAGCGTCTCTCTTCCCGCTTCCCAATTTCCCTGCCCGATGAAGTGCACCGAATTGATCGTCTGTACGTACGCCGTTGTTGAAAGATCATTGGACTTTGTGGCGACGAGTTTCGCTCGCTCGGTGTATCGATCAGCCGCTTTCGGCAGCAGCATCGCACTCACCATGGCTGAAACATTGGAGTAACAGCGTGCCAGCTCCGGACTGAATCCGTACTGCTCCGCAAGATTCAACGCTCGAAAGGTTGCCAGCAGAAACGCCGGCATGTCCGTCCGTTGGTACTGAATCTCGACCAGTCGCTCGTACGCGCGAATCGACTCCAGCAACGCCTCGCTCGGCGCGGCCTTCGAGTTCTTCGTGAATCGACGAAGCATGCGTGTGACAAGCTGCCGAAGCATCTCGACGTTGCCATTGACCAGTTGCCCAACAATCGACGCAGAATCCGCGTGGCCCAGAATTCGCAATGCTTTGCGAAGTTCTCTCATGCTGGCCGGAACCTCGCCGACCCGATACAGCGCCTCGCCGTATTTTCGATGCCATCGCCCTTCTCGAATCGAATCGAACGACTCGGACGCGCGCTCCGCGAGTTCCAGAGTCCTTCTGAAGAACGTCACCGCTTCCCGATTGGCATTGTTGATCAGCGCGTTCTGCCCGGCTGATTCCAAACACTCGATCGCCCGCTTCAGGTTGCCGGCCTGTTGCCAGTGTTCGGCCAGCCGAGGGTATTGCCCATCCAGATCGGCCGCGTGTTTGTCTTCGATCCACGCGGCGATTTCGGCGTGCAGCTCCGTTCGATGTTTGACCAGAACAAGGTTGTACGCGACGTCGCGGACCGTCCGGTTTCGGAATGAGTGCTCTGCATCCTTCTCAGTATTCTGCGAACGAATCAGCTTCGATCGATCGAGCGACGAAAGGTGCGTCTCCAGGTGCTCCCGTTCTTTCTCGATCGGAAAAACATCACGCAGCACTGCTGAAGCAAACTCGTAACCGACGACGCTGGCCACCTTCAGCGTCAATTGCTCCGGTGGCGGAAGTCGGTCCACACGGTTGATGATCACTCCTTCCAGCGAACCGGAAACTTCGCGAGCTTCGAAATCCTCAAGATTCCCGACAAGCTTCGCCGCACCATCAACAACACAAACAGTTTTCGTATCGCGCAATGCGTACGCGAGTTCTTCCACGTAAAGCGGCTGCCCTTGCGTTCGTTCGCGGACCAGTTGCTCCACCGGTCGCGGCAACCGCTCCACGCCGAGAATTCGTTCCACCATCCTGACCGAATCGTCTGCGGACAATGGTCCCAGCAGCGACTGATGCGACGAGGACTCCGCCAGCAACATCTGCAATTCCTTTGGCAGAGGACGAGGCAACGGACGGGTCGTCACCAGACAAAGCAATCGATCAACTTTGCCGGCGACAAGTCGCAACAGCCCCAACGACGCCGAGTCGACGTAGTGCAAATCTTCGAGCACCAGGACAAGCGGTTTCTGTGCGACCGCGTCTTCAATGAAGCGTACGAGCAGCCTGTTCGTATTGTCGGATCGAATCGCCCCTTTCATCTGAGACGTCCACTCATTCTCGGACCAGCCGAGCGGCAGGACAGACGACATCAACGGAAGCAGCTTCTTGAGTTCATCATCAAGTTCGACGCGCGAGCAAACGGCCTTTTCCAATTCACCCGTCGCTTGAGGCAGCGTGTCAACCTCCAGAATCTCCTCGAAGACGGACCGCCATGCGAACCACGGAGTCGATTGCTCAATCGCGTCACCATGACCGTGCAGAATTCGACACCCCTGCACTTCGGCCTGCTGAGCACATGCGTAGGCCAGGTGCGATTTGCCGATTCCAGCATCGCCTTCCAGCAGGATGACCGAACGCTGTTGTCGATCGAGCAGGTTCAGCAGCAGTTCCCGAAACAGTTCCCGCTCCGGCTTTCGCCCGAAGACAGTCACCTGCCGAGCCGATGTCTTGCGAGTCGCGGCTCGACGTTGAATCGGACGGAAGCACGCAACCGGATTCTTCTTCCCCTTCATGGAGAGCGGATCGAGCGTTGCGAAATCAAACTGCGACATCGCTGCCGCATGCGTTGTCTGGTCGGAAAGGATGCCCCGTTTCGCCGCCTGCATCAGCCTTGCCGACGTGTTGACCGTGTCGCCGATCATGGTGTACTCGCGGCGTTCTTCGTTCCCGTAGGCGCCGCAGAAGATTCGTCCCGTCGCCACCCCGATCGAACATTCCCAGCCCAGCTCGTTGATCCGCTCTTTCAATGCCAGTGCCGCTCCGATCGCTCGTGCGGCGTCGTCCTCGTGAGCGACCGGCGGCAGACCGAAACCGGCCAGCAGTGATACGCCTTTGTCGTCAACGCTGAGCTTGTTCAGGCTGCCTTCAAAGTGATAGATCGTTTGCTGCAGAACGGTCATCACCTTCTGAGCATCGTCCAGCCTGGTGTGGATGTTAAACCCCGGCAGGTTCGCAAAGACGACGGTGACCTTGCGGAGTTCTCCCAGCCAGTCCGTTTGCCCGGCAGCGAGCCGCGAATAGATCGCTGCGGGAATGTACCCGCGAATGGCGGCGATCGAGTCCGCTCGAAACGGAGCTTCCGTCAGCAGCGATTGTCCGCTTGATTCCGAACAGACGAAGTCACCGGTGTCGCGGCTGAGAGTTTCGACACGGACATTGCCGTCCGACATCGGCGGCCCGGCGGCCAGCCCCTTGATGTGTTTCCACAGGCTGGCGGCGGCAATGATGTCACCTGGTCCGGCGAGATCGTTGGCATCACCCAGCTCCCGCAGCGGTTCGCCGACCATCAGCAGTTCGCAACGTCCAAAGACGCCCCCCAGGTGCAGCATCCGCAGATCGCCTGCTGCCAGGCCGATCTTCAATGACAGCTTCGTGCCTTCCACTTCGGGGAAGTCGAGCATCTGTTTCTGAATGACCAGGCTCGCCGCCGCCGCTCGAGCCGATGCGTCAGTCAGATGCCCGGCTTCCAGCACTCGGCCTTCGCCACGATCTTCGAACGTGGCCAGCAGCGCGTCGCCGGCAAACTTCAATACGTCTCCACCGAAGTCATCGATGATGTCAATCAGCTGGCCAAAGTAGCGATTCAGAGCGGACGTCAGTTCTTCAGCTCCAACCGCTCCCTTTTTTGCCAACCGCTCCGTCAAACTCGTGAACCCCGAGATGTCGGCAAACAGGACGGCGCAACGGGTGTCTTCAGCGGAAGGCAACGCAATTTCGGCGTCGCGTTCGGCAAAGCGGGAGCACAGTCGCCCCGGCGCGAAGCTGGCGAGTTGTGCCAGCGTATCGACCTCCAGCAACTGCTCGCCTTCCTGATAAACAAGATCGCCGACCAGTCGCGAGATTCGGTCCAACATGCCATCGACGTCATGCAGATCCGTTTCGCTGAATGATTTGCTCGTCTGGCTGTACGCGTCGATGAGCCGCAAGTTCACGTCGCCACGCGATGGCGGTCCGTCACTCCGTCGCGCATCGTCCTGTGCACCAGCACGTTCCCAGACCGCCGTCGCATTGCGGGGGCTGACTTCGCCGATCATCGCATCGTAGCTGTCGAGCAGCCCGGCCAGTTCAGTATCGGCCAGCACCGAGGGTGCTTTGACAATTTCGACCATGGGAACTTTCGAGCGGTCAAGGCGGTAAAAAGAGAACGTCCCTGCAGACGCCTGAAGCCTACGTTCCCCGCGAGACCTGACTCGGCTCCCCATCATGATATTTCAATGAGGATGCAACCGTTTCTCCCGATTACGCGGCTCGTACGAGCGTCGCCAGACCGCGAGTTCCACTTTGTCACGAAACGCCAATCGCACCACCTCACGACTCAGAAATTGCAACTCCGTCATTGTCACGTAGACGGCACCCCGGAAGATAAAGCTGGGTGCTCGCCTGCGCGGGCATGACGGCTTTGCTGTCCTGACTATTCACCTGACCGTCGACGTTCCTGGGCGACCAACAGGGTGTGTCAAGCGGGAGAAAATGCTGGTCCGGTGGGACGGCGCGGAGACCGTCAGCAAAGAGGACGACGACGTTTCGGACTCACGACTACGAAGCTTTCAGACTCGCGGCGACTTCTTCCGCCTCGCGGAGAACTCGCATCACGTTGCCGCCGAGGAGTTTGTGGATGGCTTCTCGGTTGTGGCCTCGACTGAGCAATTCCTGAGTGATTCGTGGGTAGGTCGATACGTCTTCCAGACCGACAGGCAGGCGAGGGACTCCGTCGAAGTCCGAGCCGATGCCGACGTGGTCGATGCCGGCCACGCGGATGATGTGTTCGATGTGGTCGACCACGTCGCTCAACGTGCCGAGGTCTTTGCTGTCTTTCTTGAGCTGTTCCGTCGGCGTCACGAAGCCCGAGTAGAAATTGACCATGACCACTCCACCGTTGGCTGCGGTCAGGCGAAGGACTTCGTCATTCACGTTTCGAGCGTGATCGTTGATCGAACGTGCCGACGAGTGTGAGAAGATGACGGGAGCCTTTGAAACTTCCAGCGAGCGTTTCATCGTCGCGACGGAAACATGCGACAAGTCAATCAGCATGCCGAGCCGGTTCATCTCAGCGACGACCTCTTCGCCAAACGGCGAAAGCCCATTCTTTGTTCGCGGCTCGTCCGTCGCCGAGTCCGCCCACGAGAGCGACTTCGAATGGGTCAGCGTCATGTATCGACAACCTAGACCGTAAAGCCTTCGCAGTATCGGCAGCGATTCCTGAATCGAATACCCGCCTTCGATCCCCAACATGGAGGCGACCCTTCCCGCCGCCACGATTCGCTCAATGTCGCCCGCCGTGTCGGCCAGTTCAAACGTCTCCGGGTAACGACGAATCATGCGATGCACGACGTCGATCTGTTCCATCGTCTGCAGCAAAGCGTCGCCGGTCGTGTCGGTGTCTGCGCTGACGTAGACCGACCAGAATTGTGCCTTCACTCCGCCCGCTCGGAGTCGGGCGATGTCGGTGTGCAGCGTCGGCTGCGGTTTCGAAATATCCAGAAATTCAAACGACGACTGTCCCTTCTGCTTCATTTGCCAGGGCAGATCGTTGTGCCCGTCGAACAGCATTCCTGAATGGTGGATGTCGAGTGCCTGTTGCGAAACGTCCGGCACTTGCCTCGCTGGTGATTGGGCAGCGACTATTTCGGGAACACTCAGCAGCACCAGGCAGAGAGTGAGTCGAGAATTCAACATGGCTGACGCCTTGAAAACAGTTGGACTGTGAACGTGACGGTCTGCGTTTCTGACGAACGGACGGCACGATACTCCGAACAGCCGACCTTGAGGAGTCGCCGCCTCAAGCCAATCGAAAAAGTCGTCCCATGCGTGGAGTTTTTGCACCGAGGCATTAACACTTTCGAACGGGGAGGCAGGTTGTGTCACAAATGTGCTGCCGCATCCAGACTTCGATCCCCCCTCACCCGCAGCTGAGACCGCGACCTCTCCCCCGACGGGGCGAGGTGACAGATTCAGAAGTGACTCAGTCTCGAACGGGATTAGAGAGCGAGCAGGCCGAATGAAATTGCAGAACCAATTGACCATCGTGCTGACTTTGGCCGCAAGCACTCTATCGGCGAGCGTCGCACCGGCAGCCGAATCCCCGACTACGAAGTCGGCAAGCTCTACCGCCTGGTGATGCGTGCTCAGTACGTGCCGTTCGAATCGGCCGAGCAGATTCAGCGGGCCAGCCGAGCCAACCGGTCAGCTCTTGGGCAGCCGGTCTCTAAGCAGGAGAAGAAACAGGCCGCTCTGCCACTGGAACCACCCGGCGTCAAACGATGAGAAAAACGCACTGATGACCTCGCGGCGTCGAGAATTGATTCTCGCGGCTGTTTCGCTCATCCTGCCGAGAATCATTCCCCACCTTTCGAAGTGAGTCACCGTGTCCGAACCAGATCGCCCGGCATCGTCCGAGTTGAATAAGTCAGCTCCGATTCAAGGCGAGAATACCGTGATGTGGACTTTGTGGTTCACGTACGGAGCCTTCTATTTCTGTCGGACTAATCTGTCGGCAGCCGTCTCAGGCATGAAGGCACCGGTGGTCGACGGAGGCCTCGGGTTCAGCGGCGAAGAGATCGGCTGGATCCTCGCGTCGCTGAAGATCGCCTACGGTTTCGGGCAGTTGATCAATGGACAACTCTCCGAACGCGCTCGCCCCCGACTGCTGCTGGCGATCGGAATGTTCGGCTCGGCCGCTTTGAATATCACTTTCGGTCTGGGCACCGGGTTCTACTTTCTGCTTTTCGTGTGGGCCTGTAACGGCTATTCGCAGTCGCTTGGCTGGACACCCTGCATGCGCGTCATTGGAAACTGGTTTCCAATCTGGCGCCGCGGCAAAGTTCTGGGCATCATCGGAACCGGTTATCAGATTACGCTCGGGCTGACCTATGTCGTCGCCAGCCAGTCCGTCGAGTATTTCGGCTGGCGTGCGGCGTTGTACGTTCCGTCGGTGCTGCTGGCCGCTTGCGGAATCGCCATGCTCTGTCTGTTGCGCGAGTCTCCGACCGAAGGTGTCGCGCCCGACTCGGACAGCCCCAAAGTCCCGACTGTCGTCAGAGGCACGTTTCGAGAGAACCTTTATCTGACGCTGTTCAATCCTGGACTGTGGTTGTTGGGGATGTCTCTCGGGCTGTTGAATGCCTGCCGGTACGGATTCCTCGACTGGGGCCTGACACACCTGATCGAGGTCCAGGAAACGACCATCGGAAAATCCGGACTGAAGTACTGTCTGATCGCTCCCGGTGCCGCGGCCGGGGCATACCTTTCCGGATGGGCGACCGACCGCTACTTCAACAGTCGGCGAGCCCCCGTGATCTGCGGACTGCTCGTCATGCTCGGCGTGTTGACATTACTTTATGAAATCGTCGCGCGGAGCACGGAATGGTGGGCGGCCAGCGTGTTGTGCGTCATGCTGGTCCTGCTTGGCTTCTGCATTTACGGGCCGCAGGTTCTGCTGGTTGGAACGGCTCCCGCGGATCTTGCTCACCGAGGCACCACCGGAGCCGCTGCCGGATTCGTCAACTTCATTGGCTACATGGGGGCGGCGACGGGCGACGTCGTCACTGGTTATTTTTCCGACGACGCCCACGGCGGATGGCAACTGGCGATCTGGATCTGGGCGGGCTGGGCATTCGCTGCTGCCGCGTGCGTAGCGCTGCTGTGGAACGCCACTTCCGAGCGGGTTGGCTTCCTGCCGTCGCTGGTTCCGAAAGTGGCCGGCATGGCCGGGCTGCTGGCCATGACCGCGGCACTCATCGACAGTGGCGCATCCCCGAATGTCACAATGGCATTGTCATTCAGCCTGCTGTTCATGGTTGCGGCATTCAAATTCCGACGTGTCGGATTTTACACAGCAGCGTTTGCAGTGATGGGCATCGCCTATTTCTTTTCGATCTACGTTGTCACTTTCGGCAGTCAGGTAACATGGAATCTGGTGGCCGGCCTTGGCGGCTGCGGAGCCACACTGATTTCTTCCATCATGATCATCACCGACGAACGGTAACTTTATGAGAGCGATTATTATCGGAGCCGGCCGCGGAAGCCGACTGATGCCTACGACGACGGACACACCTAAGTGTTTTGCCGAAGTCGCCGGACAGCGAATGCTCGACTGGGCGGTCGACGCATTTCGTCAGAACGGCGTCACGGACATTGCGTTTATCGGCGGCTATAAAATTGAAACCGTGCAGGAAGCACATCCCGAATTCACGTTCCGCCACAACTCGGACTGGCCGAACAACAACATTCTGGCCTCGCTGATGTACGCTGAAGATCTCATGGACGAACCGTTCATGTGCTGCTACTCCGACGTGCTGTTCACTCCGGCAATCGTCGATGGCATGCTGAGAAACAGCGACGACATTTCCGTGGCCGTGGACACTGGCTGGCTCACTCGATACGAACATCGAACCGAACACCCCAGCGACGACGCGGAAAAGGTGACCGTCGCGGACGGCGCCGTCACGCGACTGCATCGTGAGATTCCAGAATCAGACGCGTATGGCGAATTCATCGGGTTGGCGAAATTCTCAACCGCCGGAGCCGCCAACTTAAAGAAGCAATATCACGCTCGGCGAGAAGAGTTCGCCGGGAAGCCCTATCGAGAGGCGAAGGTCTTCGAGAAGGCGTACATGATCCATCTCCTGCAGGACATGATCGAAACCGGCACCAGCATGGCTCATGTCGATACGCCTGGCGGTTACATCGAGGTCGATACTCAGCAGGATTTCGAATACGCACGGCAGTTCTGGACCGAACGACATCTCACCAGATAATCGACCGGCTACCCAACTCGGAGACGAAACATGGCTGACAAAATTCTCTTTCCGACATCAATCATTGGCTCCATGCCGCGGCCGGATTTCGTGAAGGATCTGATCGCCGACGACTGTCCGTATTCCGGCGAGGATTATCAGCGTCTGATGGGGTCGGCCATCCGGTCAGTCGTTGCGCTGCAGGAAGCGGCGGGGCTGGATGTCATCTCCGACGGCGAATGGTGGCGGAAGTCGTACATTGGAGTCATTGCCGAACTTGCACACGGATTCGAACTGAGTGTCAATCCCGCCGACGGTCGACCGTGGACAGTAGTCATCGACAAGCTCTCGCCAAAGACTCCAGGATTCATCGCGAAGGAAGTCGCGTTTCTGAAGAAGTTGACGAATCGCCAGATCAAGGCCACGCTGCCGGCTCCTGCTCTGCTGGGCGAACGAATGTGGGATGCGGACGCCTCATCGAAGGCGTATCCGACGCGCGAAGCGTTCGTACGCGACTGCGTGCCGATCCTGCGTCACGAGATCGAATTACTGCGAGCCGAAGGCGTCTCAATTATCCAGGTCGACGACCCGCATCTTTGCCTGTTCGTCGATCCGGACGTCCGAGCCGGTTACGAAAACCCAGACCAGGCCGCCGACTTCGCCGTCGACATGGACAATCAGGTGGTTGCAGACTTCAAGGACGTCAGTCTTGCCGTACACCTGTGCCGCCGCGCCGGTGCACGAGCCCGAGGCGAAGCGCAGCATCAGGGCAGCTACGACCCGATCATGGCGCAGCTTCGAAAGCTCGACGTCGGGCACATCACGATGGAATTCACAACGCCGGGTGCCGGCGAAATGTCAGTCCTTGGTGAATTGCCCGAGCACGTCGAGATCGGCCTGGGAGTCGTCAGCACGTTGCCCGGCGAAATCGACTCGCCCGAAACAATTGTCGCACGCGTCGAGCAAGCTTTGCAGCACGTCGCCCCCGAACGAATCATTCTGAATCCGGAATGTGGATTCGCGCCGGGTTCGGCAGCGAAAGTGGACGTCGACGAGGTCTACACCAAGCTGAAAAACGAAGTCGCCGCCGCGAAGATTCTGAGAGCGAAATACGGTTAATGCGTGCGTAGGCTGGAACAAGCTCCGCGCAGTTCCGGCAACCGTACCATTGAGAAGGCTTCGATGCCGGAACCGCGCGGAGCTTGTTCCAGCCTACTTTTGCACCTCATCCCAGCGCGATGGCGATCACGCCGCAGACCATCGATCCGGCAGCGACAAAGCGGCGCATTGTGTGTTGCTCGCCAAGAAAACGGGTGCCAAGTACCGCTCCGAACAGAATGCTGATTTCGCGAGCTGGGGCGACCGAGCTCAACGGCGTGAACGACATGGCGGTCAGGGCGAGGATGTAGGACGCCGGGGCCAGGATCGCGACTCCGAATATTTCCCATCGATGACTCGACCACAAACTGCGGACCTTGTCGCGATTCGCCATCGCGTGAGGGGTCAGCATCACGCACAAGCCGAACCCGGTAAACAACTCCAAAAGAACCGGCGGAATCTGCACGTCGCTGACGATGTATTTATCCCACACGCTGTAGATGCTGATGGAGATGCCGCACAGAATCCCCCATTTGATGGCGGCCCGAGTCTTCTCTTCCTGCTTGCTGGACTTCCCCTGCCATGTCAGCAGGACGACGCCCAGAACGACCAGGACAAGTCCCAGAAGCGTCGCCGCACTCGGTCGTTCGCCGAGAATCACTACCGCCATGATCGTGCAAAGCGTGAGACCGGTGCCTCGGGCCAGCGGATAGACCAGCGAAAGATCTCCGACGCGATACCCTCGCTGAAGGACGATGAAGTAGAGCAGGTGCAGAATGGCCGTTCCGCACATGCCTCCGAATCCGAACCATCCAATCTCTGGCTGCTGGACGATGTACACGCCCAGGGCAACCGGCCAGAGTAAAATCGACGAACACGCCGTAAACATCCAGACGAAAACCGCTCCGCCAACTCCCGCCCGTTTGGCCAGCAGGTTCCAGATGGCGTGCATGAATGCCGACGTCAGAATCAGCAGCACCGCGGTTATGCTCAACGTTCATGTTCCTGATAGTTCCGGTCGGCGAAGCGTACGACCGGGTCATCGTGCCTTGAAAGCCCTGCGAGGGTGTACTGCACGAACCCTGAACCACACAATTGTCGGAACCTTCTTTTTCAATGAGCCCAGCACGCGACGATGTCGATGACTCGCCCAGAATCGGACTCTTCAATGAAACGTTCTCTCGCGTTTTTGATCATGCTGCTCGCGATGGCGACCGCCGAAAGCGCCGACTGGCCTCACTGGCGAGGCCAGGCGCGGGATGACATCTCGTCAGAACCATCCGGCTGGGACGGGAAGGCATGGATCAAAGGAGAAGTCTGGAAGGCGTCGGTCGGCGAAGGCAGTTCGTCGCCGCTGGTGGTTGACGGTCAGGTTTATCTCACTGGCTGGGCGAAGAACCAGGACACCATCTTTTGCCTGGACGCTGGCACGGGGAAAGAACAGTGGCGGCAGTCGTACAAGTCGCCTCGCTACGGTCGGCACGCCGTGGGCGATCAGAAGCTGTATTCGGGAGCGTGTTCAACTCCCGAGTACGACTCCGCAACCGACTTGCTGTTCACTCTGAGCGTTGATGGAGACCTCAAGGCCTGGGACACGCGAAATAAAGGCCGCAATGTCTGGTCGCTGAATCTTTACGACAAGTACCAGGCGCAGCGGCGCCCCGAAGTCGCCGTCCGCAAGAAAACGCGGCGAGACTATGGTTACATGAGCTCCCCGCTGGTCGCGTGAAAACAGTTGCTGGTGGAGGTTGGCGGGAAGACGGGCAACCTTGTCGCGTTTGACACTCGCACAGGTCGTCAGTTGTGGGAGTCAGAGAATCTCGACGAAGCCGCGCACACCGGCGGTCCGGTACCGATCACCGTTGAGGGCGTCCCTTGCGTCGCCGTACTCACGTTGAGAAATCTGGTCGTTACCAGAATTGATGGAGCCAACGCTGGCCGAACCGTCGCGACCTATTCATGGACGACCGACTTCGCCAACAACATTGCAACTCCCGCTGTGTCAGGCGATTCGGTCATCATCACGTCGGCTTACAACCATTACGCGATGTGCCGAGTAAAGGTCACTCTGAAAGGTGCGACGAAAGATTGGGAGAACAAGGAAGTCGCTTCCGGAGTCTGCAGCCCGCTCATTCACGACGGACGAGTGTACTGGGCCTGGCGCGGCGTCCATTGCCTCGACTTTGAAACAGGCAAAGAGCTCTGGTCGGGAGGCAAAGTCGGCTCGCAGGGATCATGCATCCTGACCAGCGATGACCGGCTGATTGTCTACGCGAACAAGGGCGCCTTGTCGCTCGTCGAAACCGCACAGCGATCGCCGAAGAAGTACGTCCAGGTCGCGACCTCAACGGTACTCTCAAAAACCGACGCGTGGCCGCACGTCGTTCTTGCAGACGGACGACTCGTCTGCCGCGACCGAAACGGCAACGTCCGCTGCATGGCTGTTTCCGGCAAGTGACAACCTGGTACCGTCACTTCCGTATCGAAAATTGCCCCGTAGCTGGTAATTCGACAACCAGCTTCCGTAGATCAGGCTCCGCCTGACGGAATCGGGAATTGGCAATCGGTTGCGCCTTCTCCGAAACTTCGTCAGGCAGAGCCTGACCTGCACTACGTCGCTGAATGCAACAATTTCAGAAGACACGGGCACGCCAGTGGCACACTTTTTCGTCGTTCCGCTAAAGTGTGTCCGATCGAGGCTGTGAGTTTTTCCGAAGGCTGGAATGAGGAACATGATTCGTCACAAGAACATCGCGATTGCTCGGCTGTTGCACCCGTTGTGGCTCATCGTTGCGATTGTGATCGCGCACTTTCAATCAGCGGCAGCAGCCGATGATGTCAGTTTCAGCCGCGATATTCGGCCTTTGTTATCCGGGAAGTGCTTTGCTTGTCACGGGCCGGACGAGGAAGCTCGCGAAGCGGAACTTCGGCTCGATTCATTTCAGGCGGCGACACGAGACGACTCAGCAACGCCAGCAATCATGCCGGGTCAGTCTTCGACCAGCGAACTCGTACGCCGAATCCTTTCGAACGATCCCGACGAGCAAATGCCGCCTCCGTCGTCGAACAAGTCATTGAGCGCTGAGCAGAAGAATTTACTGGTCCGCTGGATCGATTCCGGAGCGAAGTACGAGCAGCACTGGTCGTTCATCCCGCCGAGTAAATCTGAACTTCCTTTCGTGAAGCACGGCGAATGGCCGTCCAACGAGATCGACCGTTTCATTCTTGCCAGACTCGAAGCAGAAGGGCTCGGTCCCGCAGAAGCGGCCGCAACGCGAACGCTGATTCGTCGCGTCTTCCTCGACCTGGTCGGCCTTCAACCAACGCCCAAAGAAGCCGACCAGTGGGTGACCCAACTGACGAATTCAGACGGTCAGTTCAACAAGGAAGCGTATGAACGACTCGTGGATCATCTTCTCACTTTGCCGCAGTACGGAGAGCGCTGGGCGCGTCGCTGGCTGGATCTCGCAAGGTATGCCGACACGAATGGCTACGAGAAAGACCGCGACCGCACAATGTGGCCGTACCGCGACTGGGTCATTCGGGCGTTGAACGCCGACATGCCGTTCGACCAGTTTACGATCGAGCAGGTGGCTGGTGACATGCTGCCCGGGGCGACGATCGACCAGCGAATCGCAACCGGTTTTCATCGCAACACGATGCTGAACGAAGAAGGTGGCATCGATCCGCTGGAGTTTCGTTTTTACGCAATGACCGACCGAGTCGCGACGACCGGAACAACGTGGCTCGGCCTGACGACCGGTTGTTGCCAGTGTCACACTCACAAGTACGACCCGATCACTCACCGAGAGTATTACGGGCTGATGGCCTTTCTGAACAACGCCGACGAACCGGACCTCAACCTTCCCGACCTGGCTGCAGAAAATCGATTCCAGAAGAAACTGACCGAAGCAGACACGTTACTCGCCGAGTTGCCGAGGCACTGGCCGGCCAACGACGAAGAAGCTCGAAAGGCATCGCTTGAGACGGCGTTTACCAAGTGGCTCGCGACTGAACGACCACTCGCCGTCGACTGGCAGGTCATGGTTCCGTCCAGCCTGAAGTCGAATCTTCCCCACCTGACCATCCAGGATGACGGTTCGATCTTTGCCTCGGGAGACACCACCAAATTCGACACTTACGAACTCGAGTTTGCCAACGTTCCGACCGGCGCCACAACGATTCGTCTGGAAGCCTTGCCGGACAGTCGCCTGCCCGCCCACGGACCCGGATCGACTTATTACGAAGGCCGTAAAGGCGACTTCTTTCTGGATGAGATCGCCTTAACGCTGGACGGCCAATCGGTCGCCTTCAAGTCAGCGTCGCACAGCTATGCAAAGAATCAGTTCGGAAGCAATCCCGTCAGCGCCGCGCTGTCGATCGACGGCGATTATCAAACTGGCTGGTCCGCTGCTGGCCGGCCCGGTAAACGCAGCGTCGCCGTGTACGTCCTCAATGAGCCCCTGCCTGCGGGTAAGACGCTGGATGTAAAAATGACCTTCGGTCGGCACTTTGCCAGTTCGCTCGGGCGGTTCCGACTGTCAGCATCCTCAACTTCTGGCGACATCGTTGCTCGCGAATGCTCGGCCGAAATCGAACGACTGCTGAGGGTTGACGATGATCTGCTGACCGCAGCCCGGCGACGACAACTCAAGAACGAATTCCTGCTGAACGCCTCACAGCTTGCAGAACACACGAAAAAGATTCGAGAGCTCAGGCGACGGCCAGCGTCGATCGACATACCTGTTCTGGCCGAGCGACCGTCCGAGAATCCCCGGCCAACATTTCTGCATAACCGAGGTGAATATCTCCAGCCGAAAGACCGCATTGATGCGAGGGTCCCCGAGGCACTGCATCCGTTCCCGCGTGATGTTCAGAAGAATCGGTTGGAATTTGCCAGGTGGCTGGTTTCGCGCGACAACCCGCTCACCGCACGAGTCGTTGCGAATCGTCACTGGGCCGCCTTCTTTGGAACAGGCCTCGTGAAGACGCTCGACGATTTCGGAATGCAGGGAGAATCGCCGTCGCACCCAAAGTTGCTTGACTGGTTGGCTGTTACGTTGATGGACGACGGGTGGTCGATCAAACGCCTTCACCGGAAAATCGTTCTGAGTTCGACGTATCGGCAAACTTCTGACTTCCCGCAAACCGACGCGACTCCCAATGTGGCGAGACAAACGGGCTTGCCCGAAACTCGATTACTGGCCCGATTCCCAAGAACGCGACTCGAAGCCGAGATTATCCGCGACGTCGCGCTGAGATCCGCTGGCCTTCTGTCGCTGAAGCAAGGCGGACCACCTGTGCGACCACCGCAGCCAGACGGGATCAGCGAGGCTTCGTTCGGTCGCCCAAAGTGGAAAGCCAGCACCGGCGAGGATCGCTACCGGCGCAGCGTCTACACCTATCAGAAACGGACCGCCCCCTTTGCCATGCTCACGACGTTTGACGCCCCCAGCGGCGAAGCGTGCATCGCGCGACGCGATGTTTCCAACACCGCTTTACAGGCACTGACTCTGCTCAACGATGAGATGTTTCTGGAGGCGGCACGGGCACTCGGCAAATTGCTCGCCGAAACTCAAGACGGAGACCGTTCGCGGATTGAGAGTGCCTTTGCGCGTGTTCTGACACGCCCTCCATCTGAAAGCGAAACAACTCGACTGTTGGCATTTGTCGCCGATCAACGATCGGTCATCCATGACGAACGCAACACCGCGACCAAACCGAAACCTGACGATGAAAAATCCGTTGAGATTGCTGTCTGGACAAACGTCGCCAGAGCCTTATTCAGCCTGGACGAATCGCTGACGAAGAACTGACCTTGCCATGAGAAACGCACCAATTTCACCCCCGAGCATCGACGTCGCCCGTCGCTACTTTCTCAAAGATTGTGGCTACGGTCTGGGCAAGATGGCACTGGCGACCCTGCTGACAAGCGGTGCGGGCCGCATTGCGAGCGGAGCCTCTTCGACCGCTCCACTCGCTGTCCGAGAACCTCACTTTCAGCCGACAGCGAAGCGCGTGATCCAGCTTTTCATGGCGGGAGCGCCCAGCCAGCTTGAGCTCTTTGATCAGAAACCTTTGCTCACCAAACTGGAAGGCAGCCCACTGCCGCCGTCCGTGATCGGTGATCAGCGTTACGCTTTTATTCGCTCTGACGCGTCTGTGCTGGGGCCACGATTCAAATTTGCGAAGCACGGCGAAAGCGGCGCCGAGATTTCAGAAGCACTGCCACACCTGTCGAAAATCGTCGACGACGTGTGCATGATTCGGTCAGTTCATACTGACCAGTTCAACCACGCTCCGGCCCAGCTCTTCTTTAACACTGGCTTCGGCCAGCCTGGTCGTCCGAGTCTTGGTTCGTGGGTGCTTTACGGGCTGGGTGCGGAAACGGAAAACCTGCCTGCCTACGTTGTGATGACCAACTCTGGAGGCCTCAGCGGCGGTGCGGCGCTCTGGTCCAGCGGTTTTCTGCCGACGCTTTACACCGGCACGCCGTTTCGGAGTCAGGGCGATCCGATTCTCAACGTCTCGACTCCTCCGGGAATCAGCCAGCAGCAACAACAGGCGACGTACTCGCTGATCAACGACTTGAACCGCGAACGTCTGGGAGCCGTCGGCGATCCCGAAATCGCGACACGAATGGCTTCGTTCGAGATGGCCGCTCGGTTGCAGACGTCCGCGCCTGAACTGATGGACTTGAGCAGCGAAACGAAAGAAACGCTCGACCTCTACGGCGTCGATCCTGCGAAGCCATCGTTCGCGAGATCCTGCCTGCTCGCCCGCAGAATGATTGAACGCGGCGTCCGATTTGCGAACGTCTATCACAACGGCTGGGACGCTCACAGCAACGTTGAAGGCAACGTCAGAAACAATGCCAAAGCGACCGATCAGGCCAGCGCGGCGTTAGTTCTCGACTTGAAACAGCGAGGTCTGCTGGACGACACGCTGGTCGTCTGGGGTGGCGAATTCGGCCGCACTCCGATGGTCGAAACCAACCCGGCGCTGGGACGATCGCTCGGGCGAGACCATCATCCACAGGCCTATACAGTCTGGATGGCCGGCGGCGGAATTCGGCCGGGCATGTCGATCGGCAAGACAGACGAATTCGGATTCAACATTGTTGAAGACCCAATCCACGTCCACGACCTGCAGGCAACGATGCTGCATTGCCTCGGTTTTGACCACGAAAAACTCACCTACCACCACGCCGGGCGCGACTTCCGCCTGACCGATGTGCACGGGCATGTCGTGCGGAAAATATTGAGCTGACGACCAGAGATACTATGACGACGATGTGGATGCTGGCGAGGTCTGAACAGTCACCATCTCGCGATACTTGCCGTGCCTCGCCATCAGCTCAGCGTGCGTTCCGATTTCCGTGATACAGCCAGCCTGGATGACGGCGATCCGGTCGGCGTGGGCGATGGTGCTCAGACGGTGAGCGATCACGAAACTGGTTCGATTTTTCATCAACTCGGTCAGCCCTGTCTGAATGAGTCGTTCGCTTTCCGTATCAAGATTGCTCGTCGCCTCATCGAGAATCAGGATCTTTGGGTCTGCCAGGACCGCTCTCGCGATCGCCACTCGTTGACGCTGTCCGCCGCTGAGTCGTACGCCGCGTTCACCAATCAGTGTGTCATATTTAACGGGCAGCCCTTCGATAAACTCCCGGATGTTGGCGACTTCTGCTGCGTCCCGAATGTCCTGTTCGGAAGCATGGCGACCGCCATAGCCAATGTTATCGGCAATGGTTCCGTCGAAGAGAAAGACATCCTGCTCGACGATGCCGAGCAGTCGGCGAAAGCTCTCGATTTCGAGTTCCGACACTTCGCGTCCGTCGAGCAGTACCTGACCTTCCGTCGGGTCATAAAACCGAGCCACCAGATTCGACAGCGTCGTCTTGCCCGCTCCACTTGGTCCAACAAAGGCGATCGTTTCTCCGGCCGCCACATCCAGCGACACGTCCTTCAACGCGAATTCATCCGAATTCGGATAGCGAAAACTGACGCCTCGAAGTTCGACGTGACCTTTCACGTCATCCTTGATCACGACGGTCGAGTCGACGTTTGATGTTTCACGAGGCTCATCGAGCAGGTCGAGAATTCGATCAAGGCCCGACAGTCCATTCTGCAATTGAGCCGCACTTTGAGCGAGCATCGAAACAGGGCCCAGCATCATCAACAGATAAACCAGAAACATCATCAGATCGCCGAGTGTGAGGACGTCATCGAGCACTCGCCAGCCACCATAAACGAGTAGCATGGCACTCGCTGCCGGAATCAGCGTCAACCAGACGACCTCAATCGTCCGAGTGAGCCACCACGCGTAAAGCTGACGACGCCCCATCAGATGGTTCCCGCGCATCACACGACTGGTCTCGCTGCGCTGACGGCCGAATGCTCTGACAACTCGCATCCCTCCAAAGGATTCCGTGACGAGTGCGTCGACTTCCTCTCGTTGAGCCCGCACGCCTCGATGTTGAGGACGAATGCGGCCAATCCAGGCTTTGTGAGTCAGATAGACGATCGGCATGATCACGATCGCTCCGAGCAGCAATCGCCAGTCAACCAGAGACAGAATCACCAGCGTCCCGGAAAGCTGCACGATGGCTCGCCACGGATTGTAGATCAGCCCGAACAGCAGATCGCCGACGCTCTCTGCGTCCTGCCGAACGATGCTCGCTGCGCCGCCCGACTTCAGTTCCTGGACACGATGCAGAGGCAATCTGATCGCGTGCTCAAACGTCTGCTTGCGAACCGCCATCCGAAGCAGCATGGTAATCCGAGTCGCATGCCAGCGGCCCCAGATATGAATTCCTACCTTGAAAAACGTCAGCAGCAGAACACCGACCGTCGTGGCGAGAAGCAACGCGCTCCGTTCCTGAGGCAGCCACTCTGGAAAACTCGGCGGCAACGGTTTATCTGCCAGCACGTAGTCAACGACAAACTTCGTCGCCGCCGGCGGCACCAGCGAAAGCCCGGTTGCCAGAGTCACCGTCGCCAGCGACGCAATCACCGCCCGACGATGAGGCTTCAACAGCTTCAGAAAGCTGACGATCAACTCCTTCGCCGACCGATCCCGAGCCTGCGGCATCTTCGAATGATGCCCGTCGCCATTCGAGCCTGTGTCATCCTTAGACCGCTCGAACAGGCGGCGGCTCGTCTCAAAACGTCCGGGCATCATGCGTCTCGGTACTGGCTGGTGGAAACCACACTACGACGCTCAGTCTCTGCTCTGCAGAATTCGTTCAAGCTCGTCGTTTGGGGATTGTTGCAGATTCCAGTGCCCGCGCCGACAACCTCTCAGTTTGACATCCGGTTCCAATCAACCGCTCGAACGAATGATTTTTGACCGACGACCGCAGTAGAATCCGCAGCAATGAAAAATCCCCTTACAGCTTCCATGTTCATCCTCGGCGTCTCTGTGCTTCAAACTGCAATCGCGCAGCCGTTTCTCGTCCAGAATGGTCAACCTCGCGCTGAGATCGTCATCGCGGAATCGCCGCCTCGGACGGCGAAACTGGCGGCGGCTGAACTGCAGAATTACGTCCAGAACATGTCCGGAGCGACTCTACAGATCAGTGCCGAGCCGAGCAGCGATGTCCCCGTCAAGATTTATGTCGGGCAGAGTTCGCACACAGAGAAACTCGGAATCACCACTGCAGGACTGAAGGATGGTGCCTATCGAATCGTCTCCGGCGAGAACTGGCTCGTTCTGATTGGGGACGACACTGACTTTGTGCCCGTCGAGCCGTGGCCGCGGAGCAACAACGACATTGCCAGCGGAAAAATGCAGCAGGCCTGGAACAAGATCACCGGTAAGAACTGGGGGTACACGCACTCGCAACTTCACAAGCATTACTCGGGTTCGAACTCTCTGTTCGGGACTCCAAACGAGCAGCACGTCGACAAGGCCGGCAACGTCAACGTCTGGACCTACGATGAACGCGGTTCGTTCAACGCAGTGTGTGGTTTTCTGCGAGACCTCGGCGTCCGCTGGTACATGCCGGGCGAAGTCGGCGAGATCGTGCCGGATGCCAAGTCGATCGCTCTTCCAATGATCGATAGAACCGTGCGGCCCGATTTTCCGATGCGGATTCTGAATTTTCGAACGAGTGTCTACGGTCATGACGCGATAATGTGGGGCTTTCGGCTTGGCACTCGTCAGCCATTCGGACGGCAGGCCGCGCACGGTCTGGATCGCATGACTGATAACGAACACACGCTCACGCACCATCCCGACTGGTTTGCACTGTACGGAGGGAAGCGACACGCGCAGCTGGGAATTAAGAATCACCAGTTGTGCTATTCCAATGAAGAACTGTTTCGTGAAGCCGTGCAGTTCGCACGGGCTCAATTCGACCATTACGACATGGACGTCGTGTCGATCATGCCGCCGGATGGTTACACCGCGATCTGCCAGTGCGAGTTATGCGAAGGCAAAGAGTCGCCGGAGCTCGGCTATCGCGGCTCGCTTTCCAACTATGTGTGGGACTTCGTGAACCGCGTTGCGAAAGAAGTCGGCAAGACTCATCCGGGGAAGAAAATTTCGAACTGCGCCTACGGAGTCTACACCGCGCCGCCGAGCAACATTGGCAAGTTGGAGCCGAACGTGCAGGTCATCATTGTCGGTGGCCGGCGACCAACGAGTCCGGATCGAGAAGAACTTCGCAAGCTGCGGGAGGGATGGTCGAAAAAGACCGACAGCCCGGTCGAAATTTTCGAGAACTACCCGTTTACCGGGCGAGGTTTTTATCTGCCTGCCTATATTCCTCGCGTGATGGGCGAAAGTATCAACGCCACGAAAGGCATGTCTCGCGGTGAAGACATCTGGATCACGATGGACTTCAAAGAAAACGCCATCGGCTACAACCATTTCCTGCTGTACTTCACTGCCAGAATGTACTGGGGCGGTAAGGAGCAGAACGCCGTCGAGATGTTCGACGAGTATTGCCGACTCTTCTACGGCCCCGCCGCTGCCGAAATGCGCACGTTCTTCAGCTATTGCGAACAGAACTGGCGGGAGATGGAACAGGACGGCGACAAGGCCAGCCATGCTCTGGAGCTGTTTGCTGCCGCAAAGAAACGAGCCTCTGAATCAGCCGCAACCGCCGATTCCGTTTATGCGCAGCGGATCAAACTGGTCGACAACTACCTCAACGGGCTGAGAAACAAGAGCGTCCAACTGGCACAGAAACGCGGACCAGTTCCAAAGCTGAGACTCGTTGGTGGTGAACCGCGAACACCCATCAAAATCGATGGTCATCTGGACGACGAACCCTGGGAGAATTGCCCGGTCGCCTCAACAGGGCGAATGCTGGAACTCCAGACAGGCCGCCTGCCGATCTACAACACATCGATCAAGACACTCTGGAAAGGCAACAACCTCTACGTCGCTCTCCGTTGTGAAGACAAACGAGGCGACAAGCTGAACATCGCCACGACGAAGAACGGCGACCAGGCCATCTGGTATGGTGACGCGGTGGAAATCCTGCTCGATACCGACTCGCATAGTTATTACCAGATTGCCGTCAATCCGGCTGGAGCGTTGATCGATCTCGACCGAGGCGCCAGTCGCAACAACTGGTTCAACTGGTCTTCCCAGGCCGAAGTCGCAATACAAACGGGTGACGGATTCTGGACGGTTGAGATCCGCGTTCCGATCACGCAGGACGAGAACGATCCGCTGCACCAAGTCATCGGCCGCAAGCCTACACAAAGTCTGCCCTGGCACATCAACGTCTGTCGCCAGCGGATTCGTGAAAACGGCTCGGAGTATTCCGCCTTCTCTCCAACCGGAACGGGCGGCTTTCACGAGCCGATGAAGTTCGCTCATTTCTACGGAGGAAACTCGCACCAGTTCCCCGCCGACGACACAGTGACTGATTATCTGGTCGCCAGTCGCGCCGCAGCGAATCTGGTGCGTGCTCGAAAGTGGAAAAATGCGATCACCGCATACGTCGCGTTAACTACCGGAAAGAAAGTGACAGACTTCCAAAAATCGGACGCACTTCAACACGCCGCTGGCTTCGCGCGTGACCTGCGAGACTACCGGCGTGCCGAAGAACTCGCCGATCAGATTCCGATAGACGCCGTTGCGAAAACGGTCCGTATGGAAAACCTGCTCGCTCAACGTCGGGGCAAAGAAGTCGTGGAAGAGTTCGGAGGCGAAGATTTGAACAAGTGGCCGTTCTGGCAGATTGGTGCCGGAGCTTTCGCGCGAGCCAAAGCGTACACGATTGTGAGAAACGGGAACGCCGCAGAAGCAGACTTGCAGGCAGCGTTGGCTCACACACCCGACACCCGGATTCGGACAAGTATTCTCGCGACGATGGGCCACAATCGCGAATCGAATCTGAACGACGACGGCGGAGCACTTGCCGCCTATCGGCGAAACTTCGTGTCGAAATCAAACATTGGTGGCGCCGAGGAATTCCGCTCCGTGCAACGTGCGGCAGCCATACTGAGCAAGCAAAAGAAATTCGACGAAGCGATCGCGACCTTCAACGTCGTCAACTTTGAAAAACAGACCGGATACTGGCGAAACGCCATGCTGCTCTCACGTGGCGATGCTCTGGCAGCGGCCGGCAGGAAGACCACAGCACTGGCCGACTACCACGCGGTGCTTGCCGACAAAAATGCGCAGTCAGCTCATCTAAAACAAGCTGAAGAACGGATGCGGACACTCAACGATTTGCGGGAAAACCAATAAAAGAAAGTAAGACCACGGAAGGCACGGAATTACACGGAAGAGAAGATTGCTTTCCGTGTAATTCCGTGCCTTCCGTGGTTTCTAACCTTCATTATATTCCACTCTACTGACAGCGTTCTGGCACCAGTTGATACGGTGACGTTGTTTACTGAGGATGCTCTGAACTATGAAAACGCCTACCCGCGCCGGTGTGTTTCTGTTTCTCACTTCGGCTTTCGCTGTGATATTTCAGTCGGCGAGTCTCACTACCGTGGCCGCAGAAAAAGTGGACAGTCCGACTGCAACGATCGAGCAGCGGGAACCGTGGACGACGTCGCGAGTGAAGGGCAGTCCGGAACCGCCGCTGCCGTACCGTGCCCAGCGGGTTTTTACCGGACTTAACTTCGAGCGGCCGACGGTTTTGACAAACGCTCCTTCGACGGACCGTTTGTTTGTTGCCGAGCAGAAAGGGCGGATTTATTCGATCCCCGACGATCCGAACTGCAACCAGGCGGACCTGTTTCTGGACGTCAACGAGCTGGTTGGGCGGCTCAATGCGATGCTCCGGGAAGGAAATCAGGCCACATTCGGATCGGCCTATGGCCTGACGTTTCATCCGAACTTCGCCAGCAATCGCAAGTGCTACGTTTGCTACACGGTGAACTACACAAAGTCCAAAAGCGGGAAAACTCCCGACGGAACACGAGTCGTCGAAGTCATGGCTGACGGGAATGATCCGCCGCGAGCCATTGTCGGTTCGGAATCGCTAGTCATCACCTGGAAGGCCGGCGGTCATAACGGTGGCTGTCTGAAATTCGGTCATGACGGAATGCTCTATGTCTCTACCGGTGACGGTGGAGCCGCTTTTCCTCCAGACGGACTCAACACGGGGCAGGACGTGAGCGACCTACTGGCATCGGTTCTGCGAATCGATGTTGATCGGCCGCAAGCCGACCGGGCGTACTCGATTCCTGATGACAATCCCTTCGTGAAGCTGGAAGGGGCTCGCGGCGAGGTCTGGGCCTACGGCATGCGCAACCCGTGGAAGATGAGCTTCGACCGGCAGACCGGAAAGCTGTGGGTCGGCGATGTCGGCTGGGAATTGTGGGAGCTGGTTTACCAGGCGAACGCCGGTGACAATTTCGGGTGGAGCCTGTTCGAAGGTCAGCAGCCGGTTCACACAGAACGACAGCCTGGTCCCACGCCCATCGTTCCGGCGGTCGCCGAAATCCCACATACCGAAGGAGCATCCATCACTGGCGGCTTCGTCTACCGCGGAAAACGTCTGCCGGAACTGAAAGGCCAGTACATTTTCGGCGACTGGGAAACTCGACGCTTCTGGGGCATCCCTGTCGACGGTGAGAAATTCGGCCAGCGTCGGGAACTGGTTGAACCTTCCGTTCGCATCGTCGGATTTGCGGAACGCAACGATGGAGAATTACTTCTGCTCGATCATGACAGCGGCACGATTCACGAGCTGGTTCGAAACGACGCCACGAACACTCAGGCAGCTTTCCCGAGACGGCTGAGCGAGACCGGGCTGTTTCGATCGGTTCGTCGTCACGAGCCGGCAGACGGCGTTGTTCCGTTTTCGATCCAGGCGGCTCAGTGGTCAGACTACGCCACCGCCGAACGATGGCTCGGACTGCCCAACGACAGCTCAATCGGTTTACAGAACCGCCCCACCAGCGTTGATGGGTCCATGTTCAAGCGAACGATGGATTTCCCCAACGACGCGGTGCTGATGAAAACGCTGTCACTTGAAATGGTTCGCGGCGAGCCAGCCTCGGAACGGAAAATCGAAACTCAGATTCTTCACTTCAACGGGTACGACTGGCGAGGCTACAGCTACCGCTGGAACGCCAACCAGACCGACGCCGAACTTGTTGACGCCAAGGGTACAACGGCAGCCTTTGAGATCGATGACGAAACCGCTCCCGGTGGCAACCGACGCCAGACCTGGAAGTTTCCATCCCGCATGGAGTGTATCCGCTGTCACAATCCGTGGGCCGAATTCTCGCTGGCGTTCAACGTCCCTCAGCTGAATCGAACTGACGAACAAACCGGCGAGAATCAGCTGGGGGCTCTGCAACGACTCGGAGTCTTTCATGAAGCGCTGCAGGACTTACCGGTCAACGACCCATTTGCCGTAGCCGAACCTGCACCGCCGTTAAACGAACGACCGCAACTGGCAAATCCATTCGATGAGTCGGCTGACCTCGGCAAGCGAGCGCGATCTTACCTGCACGTCAACTGTGCTCATTGCCATCGTTTCAATGGCGGCGGAGCGGCGAAGATTTATCTGCCGTTCGGCATGCCGATTCATAAAACGGAGGCCATCGAGACGCGGCCCACTCAGGGCACGTTTGGAATTCACGATGCGATGATCATTGCTCCGACGGATCCCTACCGGTCTGTCCTCTATTTTCGAATGGCCAAATCCGGCCCCGGCCACATGCCGCACCTGGGATCTCAGTACGTCGACCAAAGTGGGCTTTCATTGATCCACGACTGGATCCATCTGCTTCCACCAGACATGGACCTTGCCCGAAAGGTCGACGACCTGGCCGGGCTGGATGAATCGGAAATACTTCGACAGGAGCAGAGAGACGCAGCGTTCACGCGCTGGACGCTCGCCAGAAAGATCGCCCAGGGTGCCGATCACAAAGTAACCACTCAGGCGGACATGGCCGCTGCCAGCAAACAGGCCGACGCTGAAGCTGCCGGACGGGTTATCCAACGAGCCCGTCGGCGTGCGCAACTGACCAAGGAACTGCTGGCCGACCCTCGCGGAGCAGTCGCGTTACTCCGTGCTGATCGCAAAAAACGATTGCCAGCGGCGGTCAGACCCGCCGTGATCGAGGCCGCGACACGTCACAAAAGCATCGCCGTGCGAGACCTGTTTGAACCGCTCTTACCAGACGATCAGAAGACGGAGCGGCTGGGCGATTCAATCGACGCGGATCAGTTGCTGCAACTCGCTGGTGACGCCACTCGCGGCCAGCAACTGTTTCTCAAAGGCGAAGGAATCCAATGTCGGAACTGTCATCGTGTCGGTAAGCAAGGTAAACAACTCGGCCCCGACCTGACTCTGATCGGGAAGAAGTTGAGCAGAGACAAGATTCTCGAAAACCTGCTCGATCCGTCACGCACGATTGATCCTAAGTTCGCCGCATGGCTTGTCGAAACGGACGAGGGAAAAGTCTTTACAGGTTTACTCGTCAGTCGGAGTGAAGACGAGATCGTCATTCGCGACACGCAGAACAAACAACTCCGCTTCAAGACGGAGCACGTGGATGGAATCTTCCCGCAAAGAAAATCGCTGATGCCCGATCGCCTGCTTCGAGACCTGACGGCGCAGCAGGCCGCCGACCTGCTGGCATGGATGGCTTCGCTGAAATGACGCACGTCAAGCCTGCGACTTCAGGCACGATTCAATTCAGAGATTAAGCAGGCCTGCGTCACGCATGGCGACCTCCAACTTCGCAACTTCTTCGGATGGCATCGGCGCGACCGGATTTCGGGGGATCATTCCGTCGAAACCGAGCAGTTTGAGAGATGCTTTTACTCCAGCCGCCAGCCACGGAAGCATGATCGCGTCGATCTTCCGGATGTGTTGCTGCAGCGGTTGAGCTTCCTCGTAGCGGCCTTCCATCCCAAGTTTCAGAAGCGTGTGCAAAGCTTCCGGCCAGATGTTGGAGAACGCTGTCGTTGTCCCGTTGCAGCCGATCAAGGTCCCTTGAAGGATGATGCTTCCGTTGCAGATCCAGAATCGTTTTTCCGGAGAAACGAGGTCTCGAACTCGCACTTCGAATCTGAGATCGTGATCCGTTACGTATCCGAAGACATTGTCCATGTTGGTCACGGCGGCCAGAACTTCCGGCGGCGCCGCAGGGCGACCGGCCAATCCGAAGCTTACCGGTTCTGGCTGATGCATCAGCAACACCGGCACCGGGCACCTTGCGAGAACCTGTTCAAAATAGGACGCGACAGTTGACTCACCACGAGGAAATCGGATTCGAACCATCTCGGCTCCGGCTTCCGCGAAAGCTTCCGCTCGTCGCAGTGTTTCGGTGACCGATGGGCAGTCGATTCCTCCGAGCAGAACCTGCTGCTCACTCAGCGTCTGCCGGACCGTCCGTGCAACCGCGAGTTTTTCAGCTTCGCTGAGAAACCATTCTTCTCCGGTCTGGGACCCGACCAGAAACCCGGTCGCTGGCGTCTTCATCCAGCGTTCAACGTTTCGGTTAAGAGCGTCATGATCAACACGGTCTGCCTCATCAAAAGGGACGGCGATCGGAATGTTGACGATTGGGTCACTGGATGATTCAAACATGAATTCTCTCGGCAATCAGTAGCGTTTACAGGTCGTTGCGAGCGGCGAGCAGTTTCGGTCATGATGCTCACTCATTAACGATCCCTTTTATCCGGACTCGACGCCATCCTCACAAGTGACCGGCGACACGAGCTGCATTCAAACGACCTTCCCACAATCGGAATCGCCAATGTCCCCGTTCAGAATCTCAGCGTTTCAATCCCAAACGTACCAGGCTGCAGTCATACTGGTGGTCGGACTCCTCATGGCATCCACCAGCCAGGCCGAGAATCAGAAACCCGAAGAACCTGCGAGTTTCTACGATCCCGTTGAGCGGAACATCGAAGGCTGGACGATCGCCGTCGATCCGATGTTGCTCAACGAGGCGAACAAGGAAGCCGGCGAGAAGGCGATGAAGGCACTGGCCAACCACCTGCAACGCATCACGTATATCGTCCCTGAAAAGCAATTAGCCCGGCTCCGAGAGATGCGGATCTGGCTTGAGCTGAACAACCCGGTTCTGGGCAACATGCAGTATCACCCTGGCAAGGACTGGCTCGTCAAGAACGGTCACGATCCGCGGCTCGTCAAGCACGTGCATATTCCGAAGGCGAAGCACCTGACCGATCGCCACATGTGGGCGAAGCATCCGTATGTCGTGCTGCACGAACTGGCTCACGCTTACCATGATCAGATTCTGGACTTCAACCATCCGGAAGTGCTCGCAGCCTACAACGCATCCAAAGAAGCAGGCATCTACGACGAAGTTCTGCTCTACACCGGGAAGAAAGTTCGGCACTACGGACTGAACAATCAAATGGAATACTTCGCTGAGTCGACGGAAGCGTACTTCGGCGTCAACGACTTTTATCCATTCGTCCGAGCCGAACTGAAAGAGCACGACCCAAGAATGTACAAACAGCTCGAAAAAATCTGGGGACCGATTAAGTAAACAAAAAGCCGGCGGCTGCCAAAGGGGTCTGGCAATTTTGACTGGCGCATTCTGGGGCGGATAGGTAGTCTGTTTTCTCCGCACTCTGGTTCCAGTCAGGAGGACAGCAGATGGATGCTCCCAAGGTCGATCCAAAACAGTTTGTCGAGTCTTTCAGAGACGAGATGGAAGCCCAC